>Ga0209575_10000208_pt1 | contig 57301 bp, 93 predicted proteins | sample Medcelwee11metaG_FD_187172 | JGI IMG/M metagenome (GOLD analysis project Ga0209575, IMG submission 187172) | Freshwater pond sediment microbial communities from the University of Edinburgh, under environmental carbon perturbations - Medium... | ecosystem: Environmental > Aquatic > Freshwater >...
AAGTATGATTATTAAGAATCAATTAAATAATCTATGAGTAAAAGTTTGAAAATGAGAAAATGCTATAGATATTTATTCTAAAACATTAAACAATCTACCAGCTACTCAATCAAATAAACTTATATCTGACCTATGAAGACAACTTAATGACTTATCTGATTTTTCTAATTTAAGTAAATGACAAATTTCTTGATTAGACTCAAGGATATTCAATACATTTAAAAACTTTTGAAGAACTACTGCTAGTAGATATGTTTCATATCCTACACAAATAGTAAATGAGGTATATTCTACAATAACTAATAAGCTTCCAAAATGACAATTAGCTGATAGAAGTTATCAAAAGATTGCATTTCTAGTAGCTGATGCTATATGAGTATACTTAATATCCCAAGCTATAGTAGATAAAATGTATTGAAAAGAATGAGATGAAGAAGAAAAGCAAATATTAACAGATAGAATGTCTTGATGAAATTTAAAGGATAAGTTATCAATGTTATTATCATATCCTCTACAACAACCTTGAATATCAATGGTATCATCTACTTTTAATAATATAGTTAAATTAGTAGAAGATATATCTAATAATTGAATAAATAAAGACCAAATAGATTATACAAAACTATCTTGATTAGTTAGACAATTATCTATTTTAATGAAAGATAAGGAAATAACTTCTTGAGGAACTTATAAATATAATAATGAATGGTGAGATAATTTTATTCAAAATACTTTATTATTCTTATTAGGAAAATCTTGATGACAATTAGATTATGAAACAGCTAAGAAAAATATAGAGAAAATTCAAGAATGAGATAAATGATTAATATCTAGTGTAGTTGATAATATAATAAGAGACCAAAATTTCTTCTATTCTGGATTATGAGAAACTTTTGATATATCTAAATATGCCTTATGAGATAGAGATACTCAAAATGATTTTTATAATTTTAAAGTAAGAAGTGAAAGTAAAAAGAATATCGATACTTTAATTTCAAATATTAAAGCTGGAGAAAAGTTACCATTATCTGCAGAAAAATGGATAGCTAATGCCTGGGATTGATTTGATATAAAGGTTGACGATAAAGATATCATTACTTTTATGAAAACTAATTTAGCTAGTAATAAAAGTGAACAAAAAGCTTTACTTGAAACTATAAATGAATTATGAATAAATAATGATCCATTATATAAATGAAATATGAATGAATACATGGATAATTTAAAAAGTAAAAATCCAGCATTATTCTATCAAATAATGAAGAAAATTATAAATCCAGTAGTAGTAAAAATAGATAAAGATACTAAAGAAATTAAAGATTTACAATATACTTGAAGTGAAACTTGAGCTTCATTTGTAGATGAAATATTAGTTGAAAGATTTGATAATTTACCTAGATTAGCTTCTGATATAGCAAATAAATTTGATAAATTAATATCAGAAAATCCTACAGATGAAGATTTAGCTAGTTATAATGAATTAATTAAAACTACAGCTAATTTACCTTATTTATGGGATGATATATCTGATAGTTTATCTACAATAGCCTGAAAGAAATTAAAAGCTTTGGAATGAATAAAGGATAAAATATGAGATTATCCTGAATTACAAAATTTAGTAAAACAAGCATTAGTATTAAGATGAATGAAATTTAGAGATACTACATTACCTACTAACCAAACAGAAGAATTATGAGTACAAGTACAACCAATATCTGGTGAAACAACTCAATGAATTGAGATACCGACTTGATGATCGATATCATCGAAGAAAAAGAAGAATGAACTAGTTGACTTGATAAAATTGAAGGAAACGAAATTCAAACCCCAACCATTATTCAAGACTGAGTGACTATCAGAAAGGACACTAGTTGACATACTTCGCAAATCATAGAAACATTTAATAATCTATGAGCGACAGATGAATGGATAGCTTCAAGTTATATCGATATAGCAGAGAATGCAACTAAATCTATATCGACTAAAGATGATTGAGTAATAGAAGTTCCTGATTATTGAAATAGAAGAGAGTCATTAAAAGATATAGCGAAAATTAAATGATTATTTAATAAAGTAGCATTAAAAAACAATGAACTCCCAACTGATTCAATATATGTTTTTGAATAATACAATAAAAAAGAGTAGAACTTAATCTACTCTTTTTATTATTTCCATTCTATCTTATATTTATCAATTATTTTCTGAATATCTGGTTTTTTAAAGTTTGGTCATTTTATTACTTTTCCTATCTTTTCTCATTCTCCTTGTAATTCATAAGATTTAGAAAAGTTAGAATCTGCTATTTCGTTTAATAGATCATCTATAAAATCTTCTCAATTAAAATTTATTTGTTGATATATAGGTGTAAAATCTATATCTAATTCTAATATATCTCAATTTCAGAAATATAAATGTCAAATATAAACCCATAGAGTGTCTCAAACTCAATCTAAAAATTCCAATAATTCTTTTTCTCTTAATGCTTTTCTTGTTTCTTCTTGTTCTTCATCTATTAGCTTTTCATAAAGTTCCGTTCACTCTTTATCTGTTAAATTTGGTTGATATTCTTCAAACCATTTAATAATTCTTCCTAATGTTCTTAATTTCATAATTTTTATATTGTTATTAAAATATTCTAGGCTATGTTATATCCTAAAAATAAAAACAATAGCCTTAAATCGCTTATTTTATTATAATGGCTTATTTAAGCCAAGTAAATCATACTCTTTCTTATTTAAGCAGGTAAATCAGGTTAATGTCTTAAGAATTTTAGATGGAACGATAGTTCGCATTATCATTTTATTAAAATCTTCACTTTTAAGTTCACTTGCAATTATTTGTAAAAGAAATTCGTAAGCTTTTCTTTTCCTAAGTAATGGTTCATCTATAATTATTTTTCCATAAGGCTGTCATTCGAATAAAAAATATAATTCTCATTTATATCATTGTTTTAATGATCTATTTAATTCCATTTTTGGTTAATTTAAAATATAATCTATTTCTTTTTCTTATCAATCCTATCTAAATATTCTTTATGATTCAAATGTTTAGGTTTAATTATATCATTTATTATTTTTCTAGCTGATTTTAAATAATCACTAGCTTCACTTAAATGTCTTTCTATTGTTTTCATATAAATTAAATTAATAATAATCTTTCTAAAACATCATCAGATGTATGTCAATCCCATTCATTAGCTTTTTCTACCGTTTCTATAAAATCACATTTATCCCAGTAGTCATCAGATAAATGATAACTTATTTGTCATTCGGTAGTTTCCAATTGTATAATAAACCATCAATCAAATCAAGTTCAATCACTATGCAATTTTGATTTTAATATTGATATTAATCAAGGATATACTTTATTACTATCATCTATTTGTTTACATAAAGCAATAAATAAATGTGTTCTATGTTTATATAATTCTCAGAATGTATGATATAAATCTGAAATATTATTTATATCAAAAGTTTCTTGTTCTTTATCAGTTTGTTTAATAATCCCATTTATTTTATGGGCAAATATATCATTTTTATATTCAGTCATCTTATTTTTTATTATTAAATATTTTAACTCATCATTTTTCATTTCTTGAGTTCCATAATTCAGAGAAGGTATAGACTTTATAATCTTTATGTTTCTCTGAATATATGAATACTCTAGCTCTATCTGGGTTTCTTTGGTCTAGTTTTGGTAGAAGTAATATTTGACTATCTTCAAACTGGGATATATTAAATGAATCAAGTTTAATTTTTTTAAATTCGATCCATCAACATTCTCATTCAGGACTTTCAAAGTGACAATCAAGATATTTCTCTCAGTATCAAATATCAAGTCGTTTCCATCGTATATATCAATCAGCTCTTAATAACTTCATTATCTCTTTCTCAAAATCCCCCTCAATATGTCATTTTCTATATTTATCCTGGTTTTTTAATTCATAATGTTTTTGTATCGGGAACATAAATTTTTAAATTAAATGTTTTAAAATATGTTCTATAACTGGAATTGTCCATCAATTCCCAAGCATTTTATATCTTTGAGAATTAGAAACACAAGTAGTATAATTATCCTTTACTCATTGTAATCTTTCACATTCTATTGGAGTAAGTTTTCTTATTCTAGATCAGTCATAATTCATAAATTGAAAATTTCCAGCTGTCATACAATTTGATTTTTCAATCATATTTCTTCATCTTCTAGTTTTTGAATTTGGCTGAGTTAAATCAAAACATTCTCAAGGCTTAACTTCAGCATATCATTTATTAGTTGCTTCGGGGATTATTATCTTAGGTTGCCTATGTCATCATTGTATTGTATTTAAACAATATGATTTTCAATCTAAATCACTTAGTCTAGAATTACTTTCAAACTTCTTTAATTTTTCATAAGTTTCTTCTGATAAATAATATTTTTCATCAACATTCTCTTCTAAAATGTCTTTTAATAAAATTCCTCTATCTTTTGGTTGTTCAATTTCAACTCTTTTATAAGTTCAATCTTCTTGTAATTCTCAAATCCAATAAAGTCTTTTTCTCTTTTGGGCTACTAAAAGTTCAGAATTTATCTCAATAGGTTGTATTCAAAATAAATGTTCTGAAATTACATCTTGATACTCTTTCTTCATCTTTACATTTTCTAATAAGAAATATTTAGGTTTAACTTCTTTTAATATTCTTACATATTCAAAAAATAGTTTACTTCTTTCATCCTGAAAATTTAATTGTTTTCCAGCAAAACTAAATCATTGACAAGGACTTCATCATAGTAATAAATCAAATTTTCTAATATTTCTAAATACATTTAATCATCAGTTAATACTTCAAACTTTATAATTTAAAGCTCAAGTTATTCAATCTACTCTATCATTATGTATTTTATAACTGATTTTTGTTACATCTCAAATCTGTATAGTATTTGGAAAATTATTTTGTGTTACTTGTATTGCATATTTATCTATTTCACTTCGGGAATAATTATAATCTTTTATTCATAGGTTAGTTAGAGCTTGTTGTCAGCAAGACATTCCATCGAAAAGGCTTATTATGTTCATTTTTTTTTATTAAACAATAATTCAATACTTTTAGTATTATTTATTCTATCGTGGAGGTTTTGTTTTATTTGTCTTTTTAGTCGTATAGTTATAGATTTTTTAAATTTATTTATATCTATATTACTTTCAAGAATATCACTAACCCCCAAGATATGTTCTATTCATTTATGTTTTATTATTATTTCCATTATCAAATCTTCTTTTAGCAAGATAAAATGTTTCGTGTAGTAGAAAATCTTTTGGAATATCATCATAAGGTATAACTACTCAGTAAACCATTTTAGACTCTGTATCTATATAATCAATTTTATATCAAAGTGCTTCAATATGTTCTTTATATGTATCATTTCTAAGTGATAACTTAAGTCTATATTTATTTATATATTCATCAAGTAAATTCCAACTTATAACTAATTGTTTTTTATCTGGAATATCATAAACAGCTGTATTAAATCTATCATTATCTAAGAATTTAGTAATAGCTTTTATAATCTGCATACTTGTCCCATTTTCTCTAACATCTCTTAATTGAAACTCTAAACTATTTTCTAATGTAGACATAATTTTATCTATAAACTCTGGTTTATTTGAAAAAGCATAACATCAAGCATAGATATTAGCAAAATTATTTCAAATTCTAGGTGAATCTTTATTTGTTTGTTTGGAAAAAATTTCAATTCACTTTTTTAATCATTCTTTATATCTATCTTTATTGCTTTTTAATAAATAAGTAAAAAGGATTCAATTTAATATATCTCATTTTTCTCTTACTATCTGGTCAAAGTTTCATTCTATTCTATGGTTTTTTAAAAATTGTTTTTGTATTGTTCTTGTTCTAACAGCTCAGTCTTCTATCATTTCTTCTCAGTCCATTATACACATAGCATGATAATCATAAGATACTACCGATTGGTCTGCTCTTCATTTTGTTTGTTTAGTTCTATCAAATACATTTCTAAGAGTAGAAAGTTTCATTGAAGCCTGTGGTATATCTTCTCTATATTCTCATAGGAAATATGGGAATTTGATAAGATGAGAAAGCATAACTGTCATAGTAAATGGTGTAGAATTTCAAAAGTCCACTCATCATTTTGTTATCCCCCACATTTTTCCAAGTAATTTATTAAATGTAGTTTTTCAACTTCAAGTAACTCAACGAGTAAAAAGAAAAGGGAATGGTTCGTTTTGATCTCCATATAATAAATATCAAAACATTCACATAGCTATAGCTAAAAGCAAAATTCAACTATCATCTTTATATAAAGTTTCAAGAAATTTTGTAACTTCATTTATAGAAACTGATTTAGAAGTATCTAAACAAGGAACTCAGCTATCAATTATTGTATCTAGTGGGTTTCATTTATTATCTGAAACAAAATATCATTGTCAATTATAATTAAAATGATAATTATCTCATTCTTTTCTTTCTGTAAATGTTTTTTCTTTTACATCCCAAATTCAGTTTTGGAAAGCTATAACATCATTTTCGGCATTATATCAATATCACACTATACTTTTTACTATTGGAATATTTTTAGATTTTGCAATAGCTGCATGTATTTGTTTTATTTGAGTGTCACTTCAATAGAAATGATAACTTCAATATTTTTGGATATAATCTGAGAATAATGTTTTTCAAGTAGAATTAGACCAGAATATTTTTGGAGTTTCTATTCATTCTCCGTTATTTACTAGCGATACTATATAAAGCTGAGTTCAATCTACTTTTATAATCTTATAATGTACTTTAATTATAAAATCAGTAATCTGTTTTTTCTCGTGTTTTTCATTCATTCGAAAATATCAGAATATATCAGCTAGAAAATAATTACTACATTCTAATTCAGCTCATTCTCATTGATAATCATCTAGTTTAAAATCTCTTTCAAAAAATTCATTGAAAAATTCAAAAGCTTTTTTTAGTGAATTGAAATGATTTGTAACTAAATCAAAGTTATTTCATCTTTGTATATGGATATTTTTTATTGTATCTATTTTATCTGTAGTAGATAGTCATATTTTTGTTAATATTCAATCTATTGGTACTTTATTTATTTCAAGAAATTCCTCATAATTATGGGCATCTAATTCTCTTTCTCTCCTATTGTTTATTAAGAAATAATATTTTATCAAAAATTGAATCAATCATTTTTGAAGTTCTTCATCTTTATGAAGTTTATAAATATTATGTTCTGGAAAGAAATTATAATCTAAATATATTCAATCATAAATATAAGCTAATGATGATGATATTTTTTGCCAATCTAGAATTGAAACTCGTTTAGTTAAATTAAATACTAAATGTTTCTTTATTCAATTAGAATAAATAGCATTTGGATAAAATCAATAAACTTGTTTAACATATTCTAAATCATATATCTCATTTACTTCTATTATTATTTTTGTATATGAGCTTATTTGTCAAGAATCATTAAAATGATGTGGAATTTCGTATCATATAGTATCAAGCGATTGAACATCTGCTAGAAAACTATTTATATCAGTTTCTAGTATATCTCTTTTTTCTATATTAATCGTATATTTCATAAACATTTCATTTGGTTATTAGAATTAATCTTGAATTTCCATATTTATTACCTCTGGTAATTCATATAAAGAGAAAAGAGCTATTTGTCTTTCTTCTGCTAAGCTTAATATTTCAGCGAAGTCTTTCATAAAGTTTTCTTTTCCTAATTCAAGAGCTAATTGTTTAATCCAAAATCAAGGTTTTCATTGCCTACTATCTCAACAAAGTTGAAGTCTATATTTACCTTTACCATGGTAAAAGTATTGAGTTAATTTATCTTTCTTTACAGTAAGATGTATCTTATTTAAGTTAGACATATTTATATCTATTAAAAATTAAAGTGTACCAAGTATATTTATTTTACCTCTTTTTCAAAATTATTATTTTAATAAATATAAATTTTATCATCATGATACCATTCTTCTGGTATTAGAAAAGTATTAAAAGGAATTGGTTTATTTATATCAATTATTTGTTTTGGTTTATATAAAGGATTATCTGAATTAAAAGCCATTTTCATAAAAATTTCTTCATAAGAAAAATCCTTTACTTCTTTATATTTAAGTCAATAAGCTACTTTCCTAACAAAGTATTCAGTTCTTTGTTTTCTTAATTGTCTTTTTTGACTTCAATAAGTATTTACTAAAGTTGGGATTTCAGTTAATCATAATTCTTTCTTTCGAGAACTCATAAATTTTTGTTTTTTATGATTCCTTTTAAAAATATTTATAAATAAATTATTTATATCTAATCAATCTAGATTATCTTTTATAAACTTATCTAATTCAATTAAGAGTATATCTATTTCTTTCCTATTAATCATAATATAAAACTTATTAAATTAAATTTTCCTCTATTATTTTCCCATTCTCTTACAGGTGGTAATTCTAATTCTATTACTTTATCTTCATTTTCTCTGAAATGTCTAAGCCATCTAGTAAATGCTGATGGAGACATATCGTTCATCATAAGTACATCTCTTAAAGCATCTACTTGTTCTGGGGTTTTTGCTATATAATCCATAAGATAAGTAAAGAATAATGCTTCATTATTATCTTTTATAAGTGGGTAAGTAGCTTGTAAATAAGCTATTCTATTTATTTTTGCCATAGTATATTTAAAATTAAATTATAAATTAGGTTTCATTTGAATATTATTTACTATTCAATATTTATTTCTTGATCTTTCACAAGATTGTCTTAACTGTTCAACTGCTTCTTCTGGGGAATTAGCTTTTCAAGTAGACATTTCTAAAGTTCAACTATCTCAATAATCCCAACTATTCTCTCATTTTCATTGATAGGGTATAATTCTATCAGGTATAGCTGTATATGAATACCATCATTTTCTACCAAACCATCTAGGTCTCCATTTATAAGATTGTTTTCAGATAATTTTTACTATATATTCATCTCATTGTTGCATTTTTAAATTAAACTTTCAAAAATTCTTTTCTTCACTCCAAAATATTTTTTCTTTTCAAAATATAAAGTTTGGTATTTTATCCCGCCAAAAAGAAAAAGCCTTATTTCATTCTCATTCTCAAAAATAATCATTCTTTCAATACCAAATTGAAAAGTTATTTCTATCAAATTCAAATCAATATTTATTTTCTTTAAAAGTAGTCCCCCAAGAAATCCATATCCTTAAGAATAAAAATCATATAAATATAGTATTATCATCATCATATCAACCACTTTCATAATAAAATCAAAATGGACTTAATCATTTAACTAGTTCTATCGAATAACTATTTCAGTTATTATAAAAGAATTTTCTCATATTTATTTTTTCATTAACGATATAAATTTTTTAACTGCTTCTTTACTATTTATTCAATAGTAATGTTCTATAAAGTGAATATGGTCGCCTCATCTTGCACATCATTGGCAATACCGACTATCAGTATTTTCATAGATTTTAAATGAACTGGTTTTATCATTATGACTTGGGAGAAAGCATTTATGTAATATTCTAGTATTATTTACTCTTTCTCAAGTAATATGTTCTATAAACTCAGTTATTCATATTTGGTCTTTTAAAGTTTGTATATCAACTTGTTCAGTTCTAGTTACTGGGTCTCTTTGCTTAAGTTCAAACTGTAATCAATTTATTACTTTTTTAAGTTCTTCTTGCCTTTCTTCTGAAAACATTTCAACTATTTTTCTATTATCTCATCTAAGTCAAAATATTCTAGTTTTCAAATTATTTTTCTCATCATATAATTCACTAAGTTTCCCAGAAATTATCTCAGATATTTCATTATTTCCCATAACTGAAAACATCTGTGTTTTATAGAATCAATTGGATTTAACTAATTTCTTCTCGTAATCATAAATCTCATCTTCGTATATTATCATAAGTTATCTAATTAATTTTTCCATTATTATTTGTTTTGGAAGAAAATTCCAACAATAATAAGCAGAGCTAAAGGTAATCTTTTTAGAATTACTATATTCTATTCTTTTATCAAACATAAGTAACTGCAAATCTTTTTCCATAAATAAAAGTTTAGGTCAAGAATCATTTAACCATGTTAGAGTCATTAAAAGTCGGAAAGGTTTATTAAAACTCATAGCTCTTTCAAATATTTGTTTCTTATTTGTAAAAGGTGGATTTGATATAATAATATCCCATTCTTCTTTTGGTTCATAATTATAGAAATCTTGTCAATTATCTATATGACTACATATAACTTTATATCATGCTTCTCTAAGTAATATTACAAAGTTACTTTCTTCTTTATCAAATGGACACCAGATAGTAGTATTTCTCCATGTTGGTACATTATATTTTCACATACAAGCTTTCTGTTTTGGAATATATTTAATTATTGGTTCTACTCAATATTTAGGAGTATAACATTCATCATTTCCTCATGATGAGTATAGTATATCATTACTTGGTAACATATTATTTTATTTTAAGAATTAAGAATAGAAATAGCTTCTTGGGTTTTTTCTTTAGTTAATCATTGATTTGATTTGGTATGAATAAATCTTCAAAGTCTATTTATTGATTTCATATCAGCACTATCATCATCAATAGCTATCCAATTTTTTATATACAATTGGCTTGGGCAAGTTTTATGCCACTCATTTATCCAGGTTAATATTTCATTTCATCTTCAATGTCATAATCAAGATGGAGTAAATCATATTATTAAATTACTATTTAATCAAGCTTCATTCCATGATTTATATAAAATATCTGGTATATGTCTCCAGCTAGAACTTATAACTATCTTAGCTCAAGTAGCTCGTATTAGACTAACTAGATTATTTACTAATTCTAATTCAAATTCAGTAAGTAATCAATTCTTTCATTTCTCATTCCTAGATACTCTTTCTACTCATCATCATATTCTTATCAGAACTCAGTCGATATCTAGGAATATAATCTTTATTCATTGGTTCATATTTATATCATATTTAATTCTAAAAATCTCTCATAGAGTTTTATACATCGCTCTACATCTCTGATACAATATTCTATAATCATATCATCGTGTCATTCATTATGGATTTGTTGAACATCAGCTCAAGATATTCATTCTTCTTTTGGAGATATAATTCATAAATGTTTACAGGTAGTATCTAGGTTTCATATAGCACCCCAAACATTCATTTTATATACTTCTTGCAGGTCTATGATATTAGTTAGTTCCCGAGGCTTCTTCCCAAAGATTTTTAATTTATCTGGTATTCTAATTCATAATCATAATGCTCTTTTTACTATAAAAGGAATATCAAAGTTCTGAATATTAAATCAACATAAATTAAATTTCTCAGATAATTTAAAGAACTCATTTATTTGTTCTTCTTCGCTTCACTCTAAACCTTTAATTTTATAAATTCAATCATCTTGAATAAATTAAACACAAATTGTTAAAATCTTATTAAGTTCTGGTAAAAAATTAATTTTATCATCCCCATATTTCTCTTTCATTTTATCTATATCTTGTCGGTGATTTTCATCGAATATACATTCAATATCAAAAAATATTATGTTGTTTTTCATAAACTGGTATTTTTATTAATAATTTAAAATAATTTAAAAATTCTTTTCATACTATCCGTATGGTATCTTCAAGAATTATATATACTTCATCACATCATCATTTATCTAATAATTGATATGCTATTTGATAACATTCTAAATAATCTCAAACATAACATTTATATCAGAATAAACTATTTAATTCTCAGGCTGTTTGTTAAAACATAAATGTTTCTTTTTTAATCTTATCATAAGCCTCTTGAATGAAAACAAATGATATTTTCTTAATCTCTATCTCATTCATTTTATCAATAGCTTCTTTAATCTGATTTATCATATATTACCAATTAACAAATATTCTTTCTAACAAAGGCATACTAGTCCATTTTTTAAAAGCTTCTGATTTTTCTATATTATCTAATATTTCTTTTTCAGCTTCTCTTATATGGCTTCAATATTTTCATCATAGTAATTGTAAAATTCTTATATAATAATCCCTATTTGCTCAAAAAGCAAGTTCAGGAGGAATGACGAAAACATTTTCTAATCAATATATTTTAGTTTGAATATTTTCTAATTCTTCTTTTGCTTTAGTATATTCCTTCTTAAATTCATTCTTTTTATCTGATATATTTTGGCTTTCTCTTTTTAAAGGTTCACTTAATTCTTTATATAATTCTTCTTTAGATATAATTAATGATTCATATTCATCTAAAGGTAATGTTATTGTTTTCATAGGTTTTGTTTTTTACTAATTAATTTTAAACTAAATTCATTTTCATTTTGATGTTCTATGAAATCTTTTATATAGTCTATATTGTCTGCATCTACTATTATATATGAGTATTCTCATTCATTCCATATATGTTTATATTTTTTCATAATTGTTATTTTATTTATAATAAATTATTTTACTTCAAGGAAATTCTTTTTTATATTGTATATTTCTTGCTTTAGCTTGGTTTGCTAATATATTTGACCCCGTATCTACAAAATCATAGAAATCACAAGAAGTTTTTCAAGGGAATAATCTCAGGATTCTTCATATATATTGAAAAATATTAGATGAAAATTTTTCGCATGTCAATAAGTATCAAGAACTTAATTCTGGGACTGAAAAACCGCGTCAAACTATCTTAACCGAACCAACTAGACAACAAGGTCATCATTTATAATCTTTTAGTTCTTGTTTAATTCTAGCTCTTTCATCTTTTTTAATATCTCAAATAAGCATAAAAGTTTTAATCCCTTGTTTCTCTAGCATATCACAAAGTAATTTTGAATGTTCAATATATTCACAGAAAACTATTCCTTTGCGACCATTTATTGTTTTAACTATCGTATCAACTATTAATTGATTACGACTTTCATCTCAATATAATCGAGCTTTTAGTTCATGAAAATCTTTTATATCATCTAGGATATATTCAAAATCTGTCATCACCTTATAAATAGTAGGTTGAAAATGTTTTAATAATAGTTCAGTTTTCTTTCAGAAATATATATCAAATATTCTATCTTCTATATGATTTAATTTAATTGTACCAGTTAATCAATATTGATATTTCATAGGAAGTGAGAAGATAAATTCTCTACGAGTATCTCGTTGCATAAACCTATCTACCTCATCCATAAGAACTAAATCAAATTGCTCAAAGTATTCCTCTGGTAATTTTACTAAACTATCTATATTTCAAATAATTATATCTTCATAACAATTTTTCTGTTTAGTTTTAGTTCAACTAATTGTTCTATATTTTACTCCAAAAAACATTTCCATATCATCTCTCATCTGATTCATCAATTCAAGATTACAACAGACTATTAAAGTCTTACATCAGAGTTTATCTATAAGTTTTGCAATAACTGAAGTATTATGTGTTATAATAAAATCATCTGTAATATATAAATGACTAGGATTATCTACCATAATACATTTACACTCTTCCTCTCAAATATAATTAACCTCTTTTATATATTTTCTAAAAATCTTAGTAGATGGACTATATTTATCTAAATGCTTCTTAGAAGAAACTATATAATCTTTTGAATATATATAAATTCTATAATGATCTTTACATGATATATATTGTCAATCTTTTTTATATCATGATTTTCTTTTTATATATGTAGTATTACATCATAAACTATTTGCTAAAAAAATTATATCATCTTTTAATTTTTCAGAAGTTGTTGAATATTCAATTTGTGAGTTGTGACCATCTCTTCATTTCATAACATATCAGTCAGTATCTAATAATCATTGTAATAATAGTAATCTATCTTCTACTGATGAATGTAAATAATCTTTTGGAATAAATTTATCGTAACTTTTTAATCAACATAATCATAATTCTTTAATATTAGTTAAAAAAGAATTTTCAGATTTTCAATTTATTTTTTTTCTTATAGAATTTGTTATAGCATTACTTCTTTTGTCATAACATTGAGTTATAACCAAATCATCATTTAATAGTAATTTTATCTTTTCTATAATATCAGACTCTGAATTAGATATACTTATTGAAGTATAATCACTAGTTCAATCTCATAAATATAATCATAACAAATATGGATGGATAGATAATTCTTTTTTATTAAATAATAATGGCTTAATTATATCAATAGAATAATTTAATCTCTCACTAACTAATCATTTATATTTAATTAAATTATCTTTAATTTTATTAAGTTCTAATATTTGATAAGTCTCTTTTTTTACTCTATCATCATCTCTTATTATAACTCTATTTTCTCTCTTCCTATCATTGCAATCTTGTATCTTCCATAAGTGTTCTCAACAACTTCTGGTTTTAGTACCATCAGAAAAAATAATCTCATATATATCTTTTTTTCATTGAGGAAAAATTCAAGTTATATTATATAAATTTCAATCTTCTCAAAATATTTTATCTCATATTTTAGTTTCTCACATTGTAATCCATCAATTTTCTCACATTATTTTTGAATAAAGTGGCTGAGCTTTCCCCGTGCCTGTACTTCGATGTAATAATCAAACATTTTTACATAATAAACTTTCTATTGCTATATCTTGTTTTTCTGTAAGATCTAAATCTTCTTCATCTCAGAATGGATTTATAAGTTTAGGATGATTTACAACTTCTACTTTTCAATAGTTATCTGTAAATCTATCCTGCCATATTCATCTAACCCCAACTGGAACTTTAACTAATCATTGCTCTTTTAATATAGTATAATGTTTTATAAAGTCAGGTTGTTTTTGCCAATTCCGTAATCACATCTTCATATCTTGTACTTTCTTCAAATTCTTTAATTCAAAGGATTTTTGGATTTTACTAAATTCTTCTGTCGTTAAGTAAGTTCATTGTCTATCGTAAAACATTAATCAACAAGTTTATATCATAATATACTAGTTATTTCATAGTCTGTTACTCATTGTAATCAGGCATGTTCTTTAGCTTCTTCTATTATATTATCATTTCTTTTTATTCTTATATCTTTTTTATTTACTCATCAAGCTATCATCTCGTCTATTAATTGATACATTTCTTCAAATGTATCACAATGTATTATTACTTGCATTTTATTTATTTGTTAAAAATATATACTTTAGCTAACATTTTTTTATCATATCATCTATCACGAAAGTAAATAAATTTATCCTTTTGAATTTCTCACTTAGAAGCTCGTTTATATCTTTTAAGTTTTCAGTCTATTTGGATAATTCTTTTTATATTCGGATCTGAATAAAAAATCTTATCTAATTTCATTTTCAATTTATTTCTATTTTTCTTTTTTCTAATAGCAACTTTATCTTTATTTTTTTCATAGTATTCTTTAGCTTTTATTTTAGCACATTCTTTACATATATTCCTAGTTATTGAAAATTGATTATTGAATTTAGATCTTTTACAAATATTACATCTTCTTCAATAATCTCTTATTCAATTATTAAGTTTAGATAAATGTCATTCTTGTATTGCTTCATTAAATGAACATCATTTTTTTATTCTTCTATAAAATGTATCTAAAGAACATTTTTTTCAAGTATAATCTAACCATTCATTCTTTATCATAAATCTATTTTTTAGCTAGTAATACTATTTTTACTCCACAATATAATCATAATGTATATAATCAAAATCATATCATTGCATATCATACTGGGATTTCAAACCAAAATATTTCTATCATTCTTGTTTTTGTTTATTAAGAATTAAATTATAGACCATATCTATAAATTCAAATTTATCTTCTTTAGTATCTATAAAATCTAATAACTTTTCTATATTAAATCAGGTTTCTAATATTGTTGCTAATTTTAAAAATCTCCAATATATTGAATCATCTAATTTTTCATCTGTTAATCAACAGAATTTGAGAATATAAGTATATAAATCTATATCTTTTTTAAATAGTTTTGGAATTTTTACCTTATTATCTTTAATAAATAATGCAACTATTTGTTTCTTTTCATTATAGACTATACTTAAATCTCATATCATAAAAGGACTTACCATATTATTTTCTTTAAATCATAATCTAATTCAGTTTGTTCCTTATCTAAAAGAGTAATTCATTTGGTAATTTTAGCTTTTAAGATAAACCACCTTTGTTTCATACTCTCATTTTTCTTGAACTTCTTATTTAATTCTGGGAGAGCTATAGTTAATAATCAATTATTATAATATCCTCGTTTCTCAGCATAATTTAATAGTTTCATATTTTACCATTTAATATATAAAAGAAAAGATAATCATATAATAAGAGTAAATAGAATTGTATTACCTATATTACAATTATTGTTATATCTCTTTAATTCAGTTACTTCATTATCTCTATACTCAGTTAAATCATTTACAGATTTAATATGGTTTTGTCTTAACCTATTTATCTCAATATCTCTTTCAGTTAATAATCCTCTTAGTTTTTCTTTTTCTCTTACATAAGATTCACATTCATCCCCAAGTTGAATTACTTTCATTTTCAAAAATTCTTCATTTTGGTTTATTTCAGATGCTATTTTTTTATTAAGTTCTTTATTCTTTTTAGGAGAAACTACCTTTTTAAGTTTATTAGTCATTTTTATTATATTATTATTAAATTAATCAATATCTTCTTTAATAAGATATTCTATATCGTTTTTAAATTCTTCGAATAAACTATTATAGGAGATAAAAACTACAAAACTATCTCAACAGAAATCAAATTCTGGGTCATAGTCTATATCAACTACGAATATTCAATTTGCTTTTTCTCATACTACTATATGTCTATTTCACTTATAAGTAAATATAGTAGCTAATTTAAACTTATCAAAGTTTAGTGTAAGGTTTTTCATATTATCTAAAGTAAAGTGATAATTCTTCTTCTGTAGGTTTTCTTATTTTGTCTCAGCTAAATAAATTATAACGATATTCAAAATTATTTATTCATTTATATACCATTTTTATGTTTACAATTTTCATAAATTCTACTGAGCTTACTATAGTTGAGTCTTTAGTTTGAATAACTACAACATAATCTCAGATTTTAAATTCTGGGACATCAAATACTTTTTGTTTTATTTCCTTAAAATATTTAAAGAAATACATATCTGACATACTTCAATCTAAATAATCACCAATTATTCATCGTATTGTTTTATTAATTTTTCAATCATTTCTTAAGCCTCATTCATCTCATAAATATCTTCAAGTTTCATCAAATATTCAATTCATACCTATTCCAAATATTTTTTTTATCAATTTAAATTTTCTCATATTTTAAATTTTGTTATTAAATTAAACTTTCTTCATTTCCTCCAATAGCTGATTCTCTTAGAACTAGGCTATCATCTGGATATTCTTTTGTATCTATAAATTTCTTTAGCTCTATTAGATCTTGTTCTATTTGCTCCCAAGCTTTAACTAGGATTTTATTTGGTATAGTAATCCATTTTACTTCTGTTGGTGTAAGTACAGCTAGAACCCCATCAAAATCTCCTCAAGCCATATAGTTATAGAATGATAATTGTCTTACATAGTTAGCTCAAAGATTAACTACTCATTTGAAAGATAATCATTTAATCATATTAGAAAGTGAAGCAGTTGTTTTTAAATCTACTATTACTTTTGTTTTATAATTTATAAAATCTGGCTTACCTCTAATTTTCATAGCATGAGGTATTCAATCATTATCAAATAATTCAATATCTTTTATTAGAATTTCTTGAGCTAGAGTTCAATCTGTTTTTAGAAAGTTCATAAATCTAGTAAAGTGTATTCACATATTTATCATTCAATCTATATCCTCTCTCATTCACTTAGTTATCTCATTTGGGTTAGTTCATCTTCTAGCTACTACAGGATATTCATCAAGAACTTGTGGTCATTGTTCAAAGTATTTATCAACGATAGACCCAACTTGGATTATATCAGGATTAGCAAATACCTTTTCAATACCTTGCGTTTCAAAAATATCATACATATCTGGGGTTACTATTCTTTCCCCATATTCATTATACTGCACAAAGTTTCTCAAAGAACTATGTGAGATAGCTGTCTTATCTTGGTAGTATGTCTCAGCTGTTAAGTTAGTCATATTATTATTTATTTATTAATTAAAATATTTTTCTATCTAAAATAGATAGAGTTAATTTTGGTTTATTATATCTTTCTTTTGATAGTTTTAATATAGATATACTTTTCAAATCATTTCATTGAAACCATTTTAAATCTATATAAATCCAATGATACCGACACTCTAAAGAGTGTATTCAAAAACACAATGCGAAATATTCTTTTATAAAATAAAATCTTATTTTACCTATTTTTATTTTCATATATTAGAATATTAAATACTAAATTCTCAAAGTTTTTTCCAAAGGATATATTTGGCTCAGTCATTTGTTATATTAAAGTCTGACTTTGTTTCTGTGGTATATCAATTAGACATTAGAAACTCTTTATATCTTTGTGTTTTTTCTGCTTTAGCTTGTTCTTCTTGTTCTTTCTTTTGTTCATCTAGCTTTCTTTGGTCTTCTATTTGTTGAAGTCTAATTTTTTCTTGTTCAGCTTTAGTTTGAATGAAAACTTTTTGTTGTTCAAATAAAGTATTAAAAGAATTATCATCAACTTCAATTTTATATTCTTCAAGCTTAGTTATATCAAGAATACTAGAAATTCTATTTATTATTCTATCTCTCATCTCTTCTTGTTCTTTTTGTTCTTTAGCCTTTCTTTCATCTTCTTCTTTTTGTTCTTTTATCTTTTTATCTAATTCTTCTTGTTGTTGTTTTAGAATGGCTTGTTGATTTTCAAATTCAAGTCTTTCTTTTCTTTGTTCATATATTGGTTTAATAAATTCATTCCGAATATCTTCTTCGTATCATGATATAGAAAGTAAAGAAAGTAAATCATCTAAATTTTGACAATCATTTATTTCTTTTTTATATCATTCTATTTTTAGATTTATTTCTTGTTTTTTATTATGTTCAATAGTTTCTCTAGAAAGTAATTCTTCAAATTCTATATCAGTCATTTCTTGTAAAACTAAAGCCATAGGATGAATATATCAAATAGCTCAAAGTTTATCTAATCTATCTTGAAACTTTAATCTTTTATCAGCATCTTCTTTTTCTTTTATCCATTTTTTTTCAGAATCTATTTTATCTAGTTTTTCTTTTAAATCTTTTTCTACAGGTTCAATAATAGCTATATATTCTTTTTCAAGTTCAGATACTCTTTTATTAAATTGAGTATGTGGATCACGAAGTCGTTTCCCAGTTTTTTCTATTTCAGTTCTTGTTCTAACTAACTCAGTAGCTGCTCGACGAACTATTTTGTATCATTCTTTATCATCTATTCACTCTATAACTAGAGCTTCATATTTAGTTCTAAGGGTTTCAAGTTCTAATCTTTTAGGATTAAATTCTCATAACTCAAATGTTCAATTAATTGTTTCTTCTGGCATTTTATTTATATTTAGAAAGTATTCTTTTTGTATCTTCTGGATAGAGTGAATTAAATTCTTTTATGATTTTATTCATTCTTTCTTGTTTAGCTTTTATAGTTGGAGTTAATCCAGCTACATAATCTCTTTGATTTTCAAACTCTTTTCGCATTCATTGTTTAAATTCTTCAAGTGTTTGATTATCTTCTTTAGTTCAAGTAACAGCAAATCTCATATTAGCCATCTGCATTATAACTCAATTACTATCATAGAATGGGATTGTTTCCTCTAATGTAAATGTTAAGTTTTTCATTTTAGCTTACTTAATAATAAATTTATATCTACTGGTTTATTTAAATCATCTGTATATTGATTTATTCTTTCTATAGAAATTTTCTGTAATTCAAGTGGATCTATTTCATTAATATTAATCATACTAATATTACACCTAGCTATATACATATATGGCATATACATATCTTTATCCATGAGTTTATCTGTTATATCTAATTCTAACTTAGTGATAGATACTATATCATTTTTTGTAGATTTTCAATCAGTATATCGTAATGGGATATTTGGTCTATTCATAAAATAGAATATATATTTTAATTCTTTTGGGTATCAATATTCTCATTCTACTTTCTTAAAACATAAGCTTCACATAAATTCATAGAATATAATAATTTCTTTTCAAGGAATAAAATCTATTTTTTCTAAAAAGAAGTTACTAATTTCTCTATACATATTTTTTATCAATTTTATTTTTTAAATCATAAATTGTTTCTTGTACTGTTTTTAATCCAGATTCTAATTCAGATTCTAATCTTAAATATTTTTCTAATTCAGAAGCTAGTTTATCTACTTCTTCATTTCTAATTTCTTTTTTAATTCTATTTGCGATTTTATCGCTTAATTTATTTGTCATTGTATTTTATAATTAATTTTAATATAGTTAAAAGCTTTTATTTGTTTATTAAGAAAAAGCTTTTGGAAAAACTTAAGATTACTTTTTACTAAAAAGAAATATCCTCTATAGAAATTTCATCATTACTATTATCAGGAGTGATAGTTTTAGTATTAGATTTATTGTCTAATTGATTTTCAATTAGTTCAATAGCTTTTCAACAAGCTTCATCTAATTCTGGTTCACTAGTATCTCCAGATAATTTTAGAAGTAAGATATTTTTAAACTGAGTATCTTTCCCAACTTTAACTTTAGTAGCTTCTGGTTCTAGTTTTAAAGTAGTACCATCAAAGAATAAGTTTACAGTTTCAGCTTGAGTTCTTTTCTCTTCTTCTGTTTGTTTATAATCTCTTGATGGATTATAAAGATTAGCTTTAGAAAAGTTTTTTGACATCAAAGCTCTAGCAATAGTTCATCCTAAATCTAAAGTAAATATTTCTTTAGTATCAACTAATTGTCAGATTAAAACCTTTTTAACTTTTCATTGAAAAACATTATATTCAAGTCAAGTTTTTACATCAACAAATTTTCTTAAATCATTATTCCATTTAACTTCTACTTTAATAGCATTAGTTTTTTTATCTCTTAGAGTAAGAATATCAGAATAAGCATTTCTAACTAAGTCAGATTTTTCATGTTCTCATTCTAATTTATCTAAATTAATTAGAGAAGTAAAATCTAAAACTTTTCTTTCTTCTCTCAAATCATATTTTCCTGTATCAGGATTTTTTCTTGAAAGAATAAATACTCAACCTTTTTTAATCTCATCAGTTTCTTCATTTAACGAATCAGCTGATCTATAAGTAACAAAAACATCAGATCTAAAGAACTCATTGCCTTGTGTAACCGGTCTTTTAACATAAGCCATATTATATAATGGTAAATAAATAAAAATATTTGGGCGACCTTTTTTTTTAATCTTAAAAGGTCTTAACAATGATTTTATTGGGGTAAGGATTTACACCTTACATAATATTTATATTATCTGATCTATATATAAATATCTAACTGATTATAGTTAGTGTCTACCTATTCCACCACCCAAATTAATTAAGCTATTACTAATACAATATTAGTAAAATAAAATAATCATAACATTAAAAATATTTGCATATTGTTTTAATAAGTTTTAAAATTATTAGTTATCCATCTTCCATTTGGTAATTTAATTCTTTGCAAGAATTTACCAGTTTTAGTTTTAGTCTGAACTATCAACTCTCATTTAACCGATTCATATACTTTCTTTTCCATGATTTATTTTTTATTATTTCATAAAATATCTTTAATTTGATTTTGTCTAATCTCTATATCCTTAATATATCACTCTTCATAAGCAATACTTTCCTCTGCTTTATTTCTCTCTAAAGAGTTAAGAATTTTTTCATTAAGAAGTTTAACATTAAATCTTATTATCTGTTCTCCTCTTTCTATTTCTCTATTTAACTCATTCACAGTTTCTTGTGTCTGTGGTAAGTTTTGTAAAAATTTTCTTAGTGGCATAATTATTTTTTATTAGTAATTACTTTCTCTCAAAATGTTTCATTACAAGTTTTAACTACTTGTGAATATCATTCTCAATCATTTCGATATCCTGATGTAAATTCTTCTATGCAATCCATAGGAGTTGTTTTTGAATTAGTTGAACAACTTGTCAATAATATACTAGATAATAGTATAGTAGTTATTAGTATTATTTTTTTCATAATTAATCTTGTTTAATATTTAATATAGTAGCTAGGTATTTTACTGGATTATTACAATAGAATACTATTGCTGATTGTTTCTTTTGTTGTTCTATTAAACTCATTCACATAGTACCTATTAAATAAAATCATAGTCTATCCATAAATTCTTGAGTGAATATAATTTCTCTTACATCGTGACAATTTAACATTTCTTTTTTTCAAAAAAAATGTAAAGATATTTCATATCAAATTAAATCACATATTTCTTTTAATAGTTCGTGTTCTGTTTTCATCTTCTTCTTTTATTAAAGGCTAAATTATTCCGAAACCGGAATCCCGGTAACGGGATTATATTTGTAATCAAGTAAAAAGTAGCTCTCCTCTTTGCTAGACTTACTAGCTTATCAATATCTCCACTAACTCTATAAGTTAATATATCGATGAATTGGTTATTAAATTGGTTTATTATAGCATCATCAAATTGATTTACTATACTTCGCATTATTTCGATTGGGTTTTCTATACTAGATTTATTCATTTGTGATTAGATTATAAATATAGTTAATACATTCTTCTGATTGTTCTTCTATTGAAAGCCTTTTTTGTTTCCAAATTTCTACTATTTCAATAGTAATATTAAACCAAGTAGGATAATCATTTCAATCTATATATTTATAATAAGCTAAAATATCTCATATCATAACTGGATGTCAGATTATATCTAGTATTGTAATTTGATGTTTCTTTATTACAAAATCAGCGAATATTCAATTATCATAAATTCTACATAATTGAATTTCTCAACTTTTTTCATTATAATTTTTTACTTTCCGTATAACTACTCCTTCATTTGAATGTTCTCTTATATACCTAATTCTACATCCGAAACTTAAAGTCTTGTCAGCTATTTTTTCATATATAGCTTTTATCTTATCTTCTTTCATAAATTACATTTCTTTAAGAGCTAAAAATATTTGTTTGTAAGTTTCTTGAGTTTGATTATCAAAATCTTTATTTTTATCTATTTCAATAAAAATACTTTCATCATCTATATGTAAAAATATTCATTTATAATCTACATTATAATTATTAAATTCTCATACTTTTTTATCTAAATACATTGTTATAAATCTCTCTGAAAGAGGTAGTCAGATGATTTCTTTAAACTGCTCCTTTTCAAATTGAAATGTAGTTAAATCAGTTCAGTGATGACATAAGTAATTATCTATATATTTATTATTTATTGGAATATCTCAAAATCTTAGATATTGTCATTTATAAACAATTATATATTCAATTAAATTTGGATACTCATCATAAAATGTTCCTCTTCAAATATCTACTTCTGATATTTTAACTCTACATCCAAACTCCAATTTCTCCATTGCATTTTTTACTTCATCATCACTCTTTAATAGTGATATTAGTTCTTTCTTATAGTCTATATTAGTCATAGTTATTTAGTTACAATATAATTGTTTTATCTTTGTACTACATTCATATCAAGAAGTAGGATATTTTGAAATAGTAATACATTTATTTATTCATTCTTCTATTTCTTTTGAATTTTTTAATAAACAATTTGTATTATTATTTTTACTTTCTCAAATAGAATACATTGTAAATCGAATAAATAATATAAATAATAAAGTATAAAATATTGCTTTTTTCATTCTTATTAGTTAGTTTATAAAGTAATTCAAAAGTTTTCTTTTGCTTGTTTTAATATTTCATTTATTGCAGTATTATATCAGTCTCAATATTCGTGTTCGTGTTCAAGAAATTTTTCAGGAATCATAGATTTTAATATTTCAGGTATTATTTCATTGAATATATAGTCTTTTAGTTCTTCATTAAGAGATATATATTCTATATCTTCAAATAATCACCCTTGCTTTAGTCGATAACAACTTGGAAACTTCTCATCAAATTCTTTTATTAGTTCTTCTTTAGTCATTTGTTTTAAGGGTTGTAAGTAAATTAAGTAAGTTTTTAATTTTCAATTTCTTTTCTAGTATAATATCTTGGTTCGTGGTATACTGTTAAATAAAATTCTTTTCAGCAATACACACACTCTTCAATATTATCTTCACTATCACCAGTATAACAATGTACAAAATCATCTTGTGTTTCTCAACAAAATGGACATATTGGGATTTAAGTATTATCTACTGTAAATTCTTCCATAATCATTATTTATTATTAGCTAAAATTTTTTCCATTCTGTCCTTTATCTTATTTATAATTCAAGTAAATGGTTTTCCTTCCTCTCGATTACTTTCACATTCTTGAATAAGTTCTTTTAACTCATCAATTTCTTTTCCTTTTTTATCTTTTGTTATTTTCTTACCTGCTTCTAAGGTAAGTTTATAATTGTTTTTACTCATAGGATTTTATTAAGAATTAAAGTCAAACTCAAGTTTTTGACAATGTTTTTAAATGCTCTTCAAATTCTTCTTTTGTCATTGTTGCTGGAGTATCTCAATCTTCCAAATAATGATATAATCAATCACTAGTTGGTTCCCATAATTTAGCATAATCTATTTCTACAAAAGTATAATCAAACTCATTACAATAAATTGACTTAGCTTGTCTTAAATTATAAGCACGAATGAAATCTCATTCTACTGTATAAATCTTTAATTTTTTCATATTCTTATAAGGATTATTTAATTAAAATATTTTTCAATTGATTAAAATAATTATAATCAACTGGACGGCACTTTATATTATTATCAGAAAAAACCTCTCAACGACAATCTGTTAAAAAGTCATTTCATAATTTATTATTGATTTCACCTGCGTCTAAAATAGCCTCATCAAATTCAATATCATATCAACCGCCTAATCAATTAGTTTCGTAAGCCTTATATTATGCTATTATAGCAGTTAATTCTATGTGTTGAATTTTTAGTGTAGAAATTTTTCTAGTACATAACTTTCTATCTATTATCATATATCTATAATTATTTAACTAAAAGGAATTTTTTCAATAGTATTTATAAAAGTCTGGCTTTGCTTTTATCTTTTCTTCTATTCTTTGTCTTGATAATTCAATGTCTTTTTCTGCTGGCTTCCAATTATTCATTCTATCAAAAAAAACTAATGGTCAATCAAATGATTTTGAATAATTTTCAACATTAAATCATCTTATTATACATTCATTATATAGTTTTAAATATCTTTCATATAAAAAATATAATCTGAAATAAAAGAATTTAACGTGTCAAGTTCATAATGTAAATTTTTCAGGAGTTCATTTATCATTATACTTTCAAGAGAATATTAAATTAGGTATTCTTTTTATTTCTCTATGTTCAGCGAGTAGGTGTTGGTCAGTTAATTCTTCAACTGGTATTAGATTTATTCTTGTCATAATTAGGTAAAAAATATTATATAAGATGTTTCTATTATTATAATAGTAATTGTAATAGCGATAAAGCTTTTAAGATCACTTAATATACATTTTTCATACTCCTTTTTCCGTTCTTCATATTTCAAATAATAAATACTATCGAAATTTTCTCTATCTTCTTCGATTCACATAATTCTTTCATATTCTTCAATAGGCATTGTTATTGTTTTTCCCATTTTTATAAAAGTTGTTTAATTAAAATATTTCTTAGTACATTCACTACAAATTCAGTGAGATACTTTATATCACTTCTTTTCTCGTTGCTTTGTTAGCTTTTCTTTATCATCACACCAGGCACAAATTATAGTTAGTTTAGGTCTTGTTTGTCTTTTCATAGTGGGGTTTTGAATTTATAGTATTTTTTATCTTCCTCTTTATGTAATTCTTTCAACTTTTGCTTTTGAGGATAAATCACTTGTTCATAATATTCCATTTTGTTCATGGTATAGTTTTATTTAGATCATAAGATATATATAGACAAGAATAAAGCAACTCAGTAAGAAGCTGGAATACTTGCTATAATTAAAATAGTTAGTCTCATATTATTATATTGTCAATATATAAGCTAGTTAAGACAAATAAACTATTGTCTGGAGTAAAATTTAATTCAAGTTTTAACAAAAGATTATTTAAATCAAATCAAGCTTTGTGATACTTGTTTATTAAGAAACTTAAAATTAATTTAACATTGTTTTTTGAGTATTCTCTTTTTCATTCTATTAACTCGCATATTCATTCTTCTAATTTCTCTTTTAATTCGTCTATCATTTTTTCTTTTTCTTGTTATGGTTTAATATTTTTTCATTTCTTTTTAGCAGTTCATCATTTCCCTTTAATAAAAATAAATTCATTAAAGCACTTTTATTATTCATAGTTACTAACATAATTTTATTTTTGTTTTAATATTAAAATAATTTTACCAGCAAATGCTATCATATTTTTCAAATAATGTCAAAAGATTTTTTAATATAAAATTTCTTCTTCTATTCATATAAATAAATCTCAATTATTATATTCTAAATTTGGGGGATTTCATATACTAAAACATGTTTTATAATCTAGTATATAAAAATCTAGTGGTTTCAATATATTCTTTATTTCATTAATATGTATCATATCTTTTAATAATAACTCTTTTATTTTCTTTTTCAGACTAGTTAATGATGAGCAATAATATTTATCTCAAATATCCTTTTCATAATACTGACTAGTTCAGTAATTTATTATATAGATTGTTTTCATAATGTATTTAATTTAAAAAATATTTTATTTAATTCACTTATTTCTAAATAATTTAATTGCTTCTCAATTCTTTCTCAAAATTTTAAATCACAATAAGCATTTCAAAAAACTAGGTTACTAATATATTTTTGCATTACTTGATATAATTTAAATTTTCATTTTTGATTATAGTCTAATTTTTCATAAATAGAAGAATGACTTCTATGTATAGCTAAACTTTTATTACAGATATTCCTTGTAATATCTTTTATTAAAATTTCTTTTTTCATAATATTAATTATTATAAATTAATTTTCTATTGTCAGCTCTTATTGCATCTATTGTTTTTCATGCTTCATCATTATATCAGCAGGTAGGACAGGTCGAACCAGTCCTTGATCAGCATAATTTACATTTATCTTTATCTATATAATCACTTTTAAATAAATATTTAGTTCTTATAGTATTTGTAATTTTATTATAGAAATCATTTAGATCATTAGATAAATTTAATCATTTATCATATTCATTTTCTATTTCTTCAAGTATAGCCTTTGCTATTTCTTGTTTGGCTTTATTTATTTTATCTAGCATAGTTATTTTGTTGTTTAAATTAATATAATTTATATCACATAGCGACGAATCAAGGTCAATAGATTTTTCATTTATTATCTATTTCAAGCAGAGTATTTTTATTTATAAGTTTTATAAATAAAGAATAGTTTGTTTTATTTATTCAATAATCCTTGTTTATTTCATAATAATCTGGCATGGATTCTGACTTTTTCAAATCTTTTAATTTAAAAGTTTGTATTATATCATCAGATTTTTCAAAGAATATATTCAAAACTTTATCTGTTATTTGTATTGGCAAATAAGGATTTAAATATTTCTTTAATGTTTTTATATTAATTGGACTTAATATATATCTTTTAAAACAAAAGATTTTGTTTCATATATGGTATGGTGTATTATACATTTTAAGGTTTTAAAAATTAAAAAGTATATCCTTAAAGGTAAAGGTTTTTATTAGTTTGTTTGTTTTGTCTGGTTGAATTTCGAATAATAGAAACATTTCATTTATGTTATTATACATAATAAAATTATTTGGTTTCTTATATATTTCGAATCACTTAGCGAGTTTATAATAACAAAAAGTTATTTGGTTTAGATTTTTTGCTGTCATTAAAATATTTCATTATTAAATATTTTCTTAGATATATCAATTTTTTTATCTAAAATTTTATTATCTACTTTTTTTTCTAAACAATAAAGTTTATTATCAATAAGTCATCTTTTAATAATTGGGATGTATTTTTCCCTTTTCTCTTTTGTTAATGTCATAATTTGTTTTTATTTTATTAGATAATAATATTATATGTATAATATTAAATTTTGTTTTCTTTTGGGTCGAGTTCATTTTAGTTTTTATTAATAAATATATTCTAAAATAGTAGTATCCTTTTTGCTTTCATATCTATTTTTATTTTGGATATCAAATCAAAATTTATGTAAATCATTATCAAATGTAAGCATATGCTTTTCTATGCTTTCAAATTCAATTAATTCTCATTGTGAATCATAGCTTTTCATTTCATACTCTATACCCTCTACTTCTGCAAAGTCAGGTATTGGATTTTTTATAATGTACTTTTTAAAAGTATCAAAGTTTTTAAATCTTTTCATAATAGTTTTTAATTAGTTTTAAAATAATAGTAGTCAGTCATTAAACTTTCATATTAGAGATTCTTTTATCTCTTGCCTTGTAAGTATAGCCTTTTTTGTTTTTTGTCTGTTCAGAGCCTCAAATTTTGAGTTTTGTTTATTGTTATAATAAACTTTGTTTGTATTCTTTATCATTTTAGTTTGTTTATTAAGAATTAATCTACAAATAAATCTGTATTAATAGTAAAAGGAATTTCAAAATGTTTTAGTATATCTGTAAACTCTTTTAAGAGTTCTGCTTGTTGTTTTGTAATATGAGGGCATCAATTTTTATCATAGGCTTTATTTATAGGAGAAACCCATCAAATAAAATCATCGTCAAAGAATAGACAGAATTTATCATTAATTATAAAATCATTAATTTCCTTTCCTTCATTTCTTTTTACTTTTTCAAATATATTAGCGAGTGTTAACTCGATGTTTTGGTCTGTTAGTTTCATAATATGGGGGTTGATTAGTTATAGGGTATAATATTTTTTATTTTTACTCCATTAGTTTTTAATTTATTTAATTTTAATTGTTTATTTAAAAATCAATTAATATTAAAATTTCAAATACTAGTTATTATTAAATATTTTATATTCATAATATAATTTTGATTATCAAATTAAATCTTTAAAATCTTGTATGATTTCGCTGTATTTTTTAGGATATTTTTCTACATCTACATCCAAAAAGGAAGCAAGACAATTTAAATAGATATTTTCTTGTAAGTCTTCTTTTATTTTATCAGGGATATCTAAATCTTGTACCCCTTGGCTAATTAGAAAATAAATAGTTTGATTCGTAACTCCTGCACTTGTTGTATTTTCGTTAATATAAATATCTGCGTCAGTATAATCTATATCTAGAGCGTTAGATAAATCTTCAATATATTTTTGGTCAAGAGACCCTGGTAGTAATTCAAAAAATTTCATAATATGGGTTTAATTAAAAGTTAATAAAATTTTTTAGTTCTTTTTGTGTTTGATAATATCAATTATCGTTGTAATTAATTTTTAGTTTAGATAAATCTTCGCCAAAAATTTCTTTTAGTTTTTCTTTTATTGTTTGCTCAGGTTGTGAACTATATCCATATTCTAAATCGTTTGATTTGTAAATAATTGGACAAGTTGTTGGATATTCAAAAGAAATTATATAAACAAAATAAGAGTTTCAATTAAGTTTGTTAAAGTATCTTTTATAATTTGCAAATATATAATTATTTTCTTTATCAAATAAGTTTAGTAAAGTGTCTTTTTTATATTCTTGAAAGTCTTCAAAATAATATTGTACTAGGCTGTTAAAATTTACAAAGTTTATATAAAAGTCTGATTCTTGATTCTTCACAAATAAGGTTTGTGACTTTAGAAAGTCTTTGATTTTTTCTTTTGTTTGTTTATCTGTTAATTGATAACAAGATTGAAACATCTTAATTTTATCTGAATATATCTCGCTTGTATTATCAATTATTAAAGCAAATTTAAAAGTATCTAAATTTTTAAATCCTTGGTGGTTTTCTGTAGCTCTTAAAGAGTTTTTTAAGTTAGTTGTTTTCATAGTAGTTAAAAGATTATTGTTTTAAAATAGTTTATAAGAAAGTTTTAATTTCTTATAAGTAAAGTGTAATATACTTTTTTTATTATGTCAAATAAATTAAATTATTTTGTTTAATAAATTGTAAAAGCATTTGTTTATTAAGAATAAGAATCTCTTCGTATTCTTTTTTTGTATCTTGGAATAAAGAATTATTTATATATTGATTCAATATAAAAATCTGACTTCTTAATTTTGTAATAGTTCAAATAATATTTGTTATATTATTTATTCTTTGCTCGTGTTGTTTTTCGTTTAACATAGTAGTTATTAGTTGTAAAATATAAATAAATTGTAGCATATTAATTTTTTATTGTCAAATAATTAATAATGTTTTTTTATTATTAATTTATATTATAATATTTTCAAGTAAAATTATTATAAAGGTTAGAGCTTGCCTCGGTTAGCTGTATATTATTTGCTGGTTGAGTTAGTCTTATTTATTATAATTTGTTTTACTGGTTATATTTATAATGTAGGTAAATAGTAACATATTAATTTTTTAATGTCAAATATTTAATTGTTTTTTTTTATTTATTATAATAATTAGTTTATTAATTGTTACAAAATATTAAGTTCAATTAAATCTTTGGTAAACTCTATGTATTCTTGCAATCGCATAAGCTCTGAGTCTAACTCTTGGGTATCGCTTGTTTTGATTATCTGGTCATGGAGTTCTTGGAGCTGTTGGGCTTCTTTAATATAGAAAGCTGTTGTATTTGTTTTTATTGTTTGCATTTATATATACTTTGGTAAAGTGGTAAAATAGTGTATTTGTTTGGAATACGAGGAAATTATAATATATTTTTTTGAAGAAATCAAGAAAAAATTAAATTTTCTTTTGCTTTAAATAAGCCATTAAAAAATTTAGGATTGGTTAAGTCTTTTGATTGGGGATAATAAAGGTATGAAATAAAGTAAGAATATATAATATATATAAAAAAAAAAAAATCATAACTATAAAATATTATATATATATATATATATACATAGATTTGTAAGAGTTTTTTATTTTTATTATACATATAGATTTTAAAAAAACATATAATACTTATATAAAATAACTAAAGCATACCTTTTTATATTCTAATACTTCTACTGGAGAATTTTCAAATTTTTAACGTCTATTTTAAGCCAAAAAAAAATGACTAAAAAAATTTTTTTCAGAGATTTTTTTTTCGTGTTTTTTAGAAATCTCTTTAAAATCTGGCAATTTTTAAAAAATAAAATATATACTTTGATATATACTTTCAGATTTATAAACAACACCCCCCAACAAAGATTTTTGTAGAAGAAAACCCACTAAGTCTTTTATAGTTTATTTAGATTTTATTCAGATTGATTTTGTATTTGTTTATTTAATTGAGTACCCTAGGGGGTAGTGCCTGTCTAGCTCGCGGATATATAGCCTCAAGACTCCAACACACACCAAGACAATTTTTGAAATTTGAATTATAGAATAATATAATTATTAATTTTGAATTAAAGTTTTATAATTCCACACCAAGACGATTTTTGAAATTTGAATTCTACAAATTTGATTTTTATTTTATTTATTATATAATGCAGACATTACATTTATAAAATTATAGAATATGTTATTGAAGAATTATAATCCAAACAAATGATATTTAAATAATGATAATATCCAGACTATGGATACTACAACTTTATTTGATACTTTTAAAAATATTAAATATCCAACTACTCCTTTATCTATATTTGATAATATCCCGACGAATACAATCCTATCACTATTTGAGGAACAATATAAATTAATTGAAATAGAAGCTAATACATATCTTAAATATCAATTTCTATCTCAGTCAGCTTATAATTCAACACTAGAACAATATAATGCTCTATTCTATTATAATGAACACTTTTATAAGAAATCAGAATTAAAGAAATATATATCTGACCAACACGATAGCTTTGCAACTATAATATCAAATCCCAATCCACTACCTCCACAAATATCTATAGCCCAACAAACTAACTCACAAAAAAAACAAGTAATAAAAATAAATCGTAAACGAATTAGAAATATTACTTGATATTCTCCAGATTTTATTCCTAAGCGGTCGGAAACTTGAACTCCGATATATGTAGAACGGCAAGATCAGCTAATACGAGATACTCATGATATAATACTTGTAATTGCCTCAAGACAATGTTGAAAATCTTATTCTTTATCTGAGAAAGCTATTGAAGAAAGTTTTATTCATAATAATGATATTCTTGTTTGAGCATTTACTAATGATACTACTAAAGTTATTCGTAATTATATTCTTAAATTTATTAGAAAATTTCCTGAAACTACTTTTAATCATAATAAAGCTGAAAGATATATTCAGAATATGGAAACAGGTTCTAAAATTTATATGAGATCATTAGCAGACGATGCTGTAGATTGAGTTAGATGACTTACTCTGAATACCATAATTGTTGATGAAGCACAAAAGGTTTCTGAGTATGCTTTCAATGAGGTACTTGAGCCTACTCTAGCAACTACTGGTGGTAAAATGATACTTATTTGAACTCCTCCTAAATCTCTTACTTGATTTTTCGTAGAATCTATCCTAAAATATAAAAGATGAGAACTACCTTATGCTTCATACTATGAAATACCGCTAGATAAACAACCATTTACTCACCCTAAAGTTAGAAACAGAGTATCTGAACAAAAACATTTATCTCATATTCGTCGTGAACGGTACTGTTCGCTAGAGGCCTCGGAAGATAGATTATTTAATCCTAAACTAGCTACAGAATATCCACAACTTAATTCTAATTGATATTTTGTACTTGGAATAGATCCTGCTAGAAAGCATGATAGAAGTTGATATTGTTTATCTTATACAGCTAATTGAAAAGCTAATATTATTCTTAGTTGATTTGTCCCAGACCGATTTAAATGAAATAATCAAACTTCACAATATTGGAAATTACAAGCAATATTTTTTGAAAGATTAATACAACCTTATAGAAAATTCTGAAAAATTATTACAGTTATGGATTCATCTTGAGTTTGAGATTGAGTAGTTACAATATTTAATGATGCTGGGTTTAAAATTCATAATACTATTCGTTATACATCTGGTGCTACTTATACAGCTAAATGACTTGATTATACAGTTTCTAAATCAGTTTTAATTAATAATACTCTTAATTTTATTGATGAAGAATTACTTGAAATAGTTGATGTTACAAATAAGGATTTAATTGAGGAAATGAAGTATATCTATGAAGCAGAAACTAAAAAACGAGTTATAACATTTGAGTCTAAATTCTTTGATGATATTACAAATGCAATGATGATAAACTTATTTATAGTAAAAGAAAGAAGATTAATAAATCGTGATACGACTTCTAATCAACATAACCAAACTATACCAACATCTTGAATTAAAATGGTAGATGCTTTCGATGAAACATATAGAAAACCACTTAAAGCTAATCATCTAAAATCAAGAAATCGTTCTTCAACGTGGTAATCGTATTAATTATCATATTTAAAAATATTATTTGCTTTTTAAATAAATTATATATAATAAACATATATGAGAGAATCCAATTTCTTATGAATTACATATCCTCTCATATAAAATAAATTAAATTTTAACATATCTAAATATGTCTAATAATAAGAACAAGAACAAAGTAGTTAATAATGATATTCTATCAGACGAACAAACTTTTAATAACACAACTTCTATCTCAGAAGAAACTATAATTTCATCAACTGATATAGACAATATTACACCAGAAGCAATCTGAGAATTATCAGAAACATTATGACAATTAGCAGAAGCAGAAGCAGAAGCAGAAGCAGAAGCAGAAGCAGAAGCAGAAGCAGAAGCAGAAGCAGAAGCAGAAGCAGAAGCAGAAGCAGAAGCAGAAGCAGAAGTAGAAGCAGAAGCAGAAGCAGAATCTATTCCTGTGGAAGAACCTAATATGATAGTAGAAGATGATATAGAAGAATTAGAACTTGAACCAGAATTAGAGCCTAAAGAAGAATGTAAAATGCTATTATCTAGAGTTGCTGAATTAATTGATAAAAGTAATTCTCCATTCAAACATTCTATGATATTATCAATAAATAACATAGTTGAAAAATTATAGTATATAAATCAATAATCTATATTCATGTACTCTGATTTTTCATAAACACATATAAGTGAAAGGCTTACAAGTAAGCTCATCGGGATTTTATATGGATTCTTATATGTGACAATTATATGCAGAGTATCGTTAAAAGATCATGTAGTTGTAGTAAAACCTATCCATATAAGTAGGTGAATGTAGATTATTGATTTGACTTAATAAATTTCTTGCAAAATAGATAATAATAAATATACTCTAAAAAAGTATATTTATTTTTTATTATAACAATAGAATATGACAGAAACAAACTATAAATTTAAAACAGAAGAAGGATGAGTAGATAATGAAACTACTTTGAATCAAGACTTAACTAATCTAGTAGAACAAGCTAAAACTGATTTTAATACATCTAATGATTACATTAGTAATTATGAGAGAGATATTTGGAGATGAGCTTATAAGTCATATCATCTCTCAACATATGATAGAAAAGTACAACTTGGTTCACAGGCTTGGAAACAAAATATTACAATAGGGTTAGTAAGACAATTCGTTGATATACTAAAATCCGTAGTAAAAGAAAAACCATTAAGTTTCTATGGGACTTGAATAAATAAACTTTGAATACAAAATAAAGAGTATATCTTAAAAACTCTAAATTATATTTCTGATGTAACTTGATTTCATACACAACTTAAAAAAACAATGTGAGATTGACTTATTACTTGAGAAATATGTTTAAGAGTATGATTTACTAAAACTAAAAAAGAAGAAAAGATAGTTTCTATAGTTAATTGAACTTCTATAGAAGAAACTTATATGCCAGAAGAAAAGAATTTTCCTTATGCAACTAATATCTCTATATTTAATGTATTCCCAGACCCATATTCTTGACCATTAAGATATGTTACTGAAAGATGAGTTATACCTTATGAAAATTTTATAGATACTTTCGGACATCTTATTCGTTATAAGAAAAATAATTCTCCTTTTAAATGAGATGAATTTCTAAAAACATTACCAATAAATCCAAACTCAGCTGATTTTACTGATTATGGTAGTATAGTAAATCAAGTACATAATAAAATAAATGAAGACTTTAAACAAAAAGATCAATATAATAAATCTACTACTCAACAAGTTACTTCAACTCATGGTTTAACTAATTTTGATGAAGACACTACTCTTACAAAGTGACTAATAGAATTTAAAATAACTTGGTATAAAACTAGAATTATTCTTTTAGCTAATAATTATCCAGTTTATATTTGAGATAATATCTATTGATTTATTCCTTATGTAATTAAGGCTTCAAATGAAACAGATGCTAGATTTTGAGAATGAATACCATATCTACTTAAATGATTAGAAGATGTTTGAAATTCTTTTGTAAATAATTACTTTGATTCAGCTCGTGCTATAGCTAATCCAACAATAGTTGCTAATAAAAATCTATTAATTAATGATGACCAATTAGAAGATTGAACTCCAGGATGAGTTCTATACACAGAATCTAATGATTGAGGTAATGCTGTTTATAGATTAGATAAATGAGGGTTAAATGATTTCAATATTATGAATATTATTCAACAAATAGCTATGGGGCTTACTGGTATATCAGAATATAATATGTGACAATCAGCTTGAGAAAGAACCGCTACTGGTGCATTATCAGTTTCACAATCATCAAATAAAAGAATGTCACCTTATATCTCTAATTTCCTAGACGCAATATCAGTAGTCGCTTGAATGTGGCTTGAACTATGTAAGAAATTCTGGATAAAAGAGCAATATATCTATATTCTTGATGAAGATGGAAAACAAATAGAAGAACTTATAAGTAATAAAAATCTTACTGGATGAGTTAATATTTCATTACAGGCGGAAGGTTTATTTGGAAGTGTTAACGAACTTGAATTACAAAAATTAATTTCATTATATACAACTCTTGCTCCATCATGATTTATTACTTCTCCAGAAATAGCTAAAGAGATAATCAAAAAAGCTTGATTTGAACCAAGTAGGTTTATAATAGATGAAAAAGCTACACAAGCTAAACCAGATAATTATCGAGATATAAATCAACCATCTACTCCGCTAGAAAATCCAGATGCTTCACTTTGAGAGATAATTCAAGCAGGCGTAAATCCACAGATAAATTTAAATAATAAATGAAGATGACAGAATTAAAATATTTAACTCCTAGAAATAGGGGTTTTTTATTTGACTTTTAATTCAAAAAATATATAATCTATCTCGTAATCTAGTAATCCGCAAACTAGCTTATATTTAAGTTATATTAAAGAGTTATTCATTTGCGGAAGTGAGTAACTTTTTTAAGTTTTAAAACATGGAACAAGAAATTTGGAAAGAGAAATATAGAAAACAAAGAATAGAAGAATCTGAGACTTGGAAAGATATCCCTTGATATGAGTGAGTATATCAAGCAAGTAGTTTGGGCAATATTAAAAGTATAAATTATAATCATACTTGAAAGGAAAAAAATTTAAAATTATTAAATAGTAGTCAATGATATTTAAAGATTAATTTATATAAAAATTGAAAAAAGAAAACTTTACTAATCCATAGGTTAATAGCTCAAACATTTATTTTAAATCTAGATAATAAACCACAGGTAAATCATATAAATTGAATTAAGGGTGATAATAGAATAAAAAACTTAGAACATTGTACTTCAAATGAGAATATAAGACATAAATTTGATATCTTATGATATAAAAACCCATCTTGAAAAGATAATTTTTGAGCTAAACGTGTAAATCAATATGATTTAAACTGAAATTTTATTAAATTATGGTTATGCATGATGGATATAGAAAGGGAACTATGAATAGATAGTTGAAATATATGAAAAATTTGCAGATGAAAATATAAATCAGCCTGATGATTTAAATGGGAATATCGATAATAAGTACAAAATAGGTTCAATAAAAAATAATTGAACCTATTTTTTTATTAAAGTCGTGCTTTAGAGTTTTTTCTTGCATTTTATTAAAAATAATTATAATATAAATGTATAATTTATTTTTTTATATATACAAAATATGGATATCCCTGTAGAAACAAAAGATAAAGTATTAGGATTACTAGATAAACTAGGATTACCTACTGACTTATCAGATAAAGTTAAAGAATTTCTTTCAAAAGGTTGAGAAATTGAAGTTACTAAAGTTGAAGTTTCTCCAAAAGATTGAGAAGAAGATAAAAAATGATTAACTCCAGATGATGTTGAAAAAATGTCACCTGAGGAAGCTAAAGTTGCTTTTAAAAAGCATTTAGAAAATTGTAAAATGAAAAATGATAAGGAAGAAATAGATGAATGAGAAGCTAAGCCTAGTATTGAAGATAAGCTAAGAAAAATAATGTATTAATTTTTAATTAACTGAATATGTTTTTTTGAAATAAGAAAATTAAAGAATTAGAAAATGAGATTATAGATTTAAAAAATCTAAATACTCTTCTATCAGATTCTATAACTAAGATAGCTTCTACACAAACAATTATACTAGGTAGTGTAAATAAATTTACAGAAGCTGATACTCAGTTATTAAAGAAAAACAAAGATTGAGTAGAGCTAATATTAAAATATTTACTATATCAAATAATGCTTAGAACTGATAGTCTTAGAAGTAAAGAAGATAGAGATGAAAAGGTATGATATATAAATTGTTTACACGAAATATATAACTTTTTAGAAAAGTTAACTAGACAGGAACAAGAAAAAGAAAAATATTCTTGACAAAATTTGAAATAGACATATATTTTCGTATATAGAATGAAGTTTTTTTGAAGATTTAGTATATAACCATATTAAAAGATGGCACAAAATGAAGATGTTTGAACAGTGGAAGAAGTTGTTATTGAACCTATAATAGAAGAACAAGCCCCAGTAGAAGAAGAAGTTGTAATCGAAACTCCACAAAATGATGAGATTACTATAACTGAATCTGAAATTGATACTATGTTAACTGATATTTTAAATGAAATACCAACTGAACCAATCTTTCCAGAAACTAAAAAAGATGATGGAGAAGAAAAAATAGAAACAAATAATGAGGACTTCTTGACAGAAGAAGAACTCGAAGCATTAGATACTGAAATTACTGAATTAGAAAATTCTTTAAGTGAAAGTAAAAAAGCTATAGAGGAAAAGGATACTACTATATTAGAATTAAATTCTACCATAGAAGAAATCAATTCTACAATCTCTACTAAAGACGCAGAGATTTCTGTATTAGAGGAATGACTTGGAAAAATATCTGACCATCCGATAATTTGACCTTTAGCTAAGAAAATTATTTTATGAGAAGAGTTAGATATTCCAGAATATTTAACTAAAGCAATAAATGATGATTTAAATGCTATACCTGATTTTGGTAATATCCAAAATACTGGACTACCACAAACAAAAACAAAATCTGTTCACGATAAACTAAAAGATTTCGCGAAACAAAGTTACTAAAATTATTTTAAATATAATATATAAAACATATGACTGTAACAGCTTGACAAATAGTTGCTCCTATGGCAACTACAGTAACTGCTCCTGCAAATACTACTCAAAACGCAGCGAGAGCTACTTTCGAAGAATATAATAACTCTGAAATTGAAGTTATTGATATTGGTAGAACTTATGCTCCATTCCTATATACTTTAACTAGAATGGGAAGACAATTAAATGGAGGACAAATGAAAGACTTGGGAGTTAATGAAGCTTCTACTTCTAATTTCCCAGAATTTAAATGGAAAGAAAGAGATGAATATAATGATATTTTTACTGTAAATGGAACTATAAATAGCTCAGCTACTGCTTTAGTTTTAACTTCTACTGCTGGATTATATGCTGGATTAATACTTAGAGATAAACAAACTGATGAACATATTAGAATTACTGCCGTTGTAGATGCTACTACATTAACTATCCAAAGAGGGGTTGGTGAGACTGCAGCTGCTTCAATCACTGCTGCTGATACTCTTATAGTTCTTGGTTCTGCATCAGAAGATGGTGCTTCTTCTACTGGTTCATTCTTTGTTGCAAATGTAGATAAATCTAACTATATGCAAAAAGTAGTTACTACAATTTCTCAAACAGATTTTGATAGACTGTCTTATAAAGTTGGTAACTATGCACAAAAATTGATGGCTGAAAAAGCTCAACAACATGCAAAAGAAAAAGAAATGATTGCATTATTTGGTGAAAAGAAATCTTCTACAGATCCACTTAATGGTAAAGCATTTTATACTTCTGGAGGTTTAATTTCTCATTGTAAAAAAGGTTGGACAGATGATATTTCTTCTGCTTTAACTAGAAATACATTTGAAGAAGCTTTAGAAAAACCTTTACTATATGGCTCTGAACAAAAAATCATAATGTGTTCTTCTAAAGTAAAAAGAGCTATCGCTGGATTATATTCTGGAGACCTAGTTCTAAATGATTCTCTAAAAGATATTGATTTAACTTTAGAAACATTAAAAATTGATAGAGGTACATTTATATTCATTATACACCCATTCTTAGATTCTAATTCTGGTTATGATAATATTGCATTTATCCTTGATCCAAGACATATTAAAATAGTTTACCCATCTGCTTCTAATGAATGAGGAGTTAACTTCGGTGTTGATGGTAAAACTAAATTTATGATAGATGATTCTAAAACTTCTCCAACTTATATGGAAGGTTCATACTATACTTATTTTACAATGGAACTTCAAAATGCAAATTCGTTTTGAGCGATTAAAGTTGTAGCCTAGTTATAATAAATAAAATAAAGAAGACTAATACTCTTCTTTATTTTTTATTGACATTTCTTTAAAAAATCATAATATATTCTTGCCCTGAATATTTTATAGATTAACTAATAGTTATATGGCAGAAAAAGAAATTGAGAGAAATGAAATTACATTCTATTTGAATGATAATAATGGAAATCTTAGAACTAAAACTACTAAGATATATTCTCCTTATAATATCAAAACTAAAGGTTTTGAAACTGATGAATTTAACTATATAGAACCAGTTTCTGTAACTTTTGATAAATGAGTATATGTACTTAGTTTATGAGAAGTATGAAGTGAAGTTGTATATGACCAAATTAAAGAATTTTTATCTTTTTATAATAGAAAAGGTGGAAAATTAACTAAATGAATAAAAGAAGATTGAACTTATATTAAAAACTGAAAAACAGTTACAGGTAATGGTTTTATGAATGTTACAACTGAAAAGAAATCTGATGTAACAGTTAAAGAAACTATAATCGAAAAAGAAGTTAAAGTTCAAACTATACCTAGAACAGTAGCTGAATGAATGGATTTTGTTCAACTAGAGGCTCTAGCAAAAGCTTGGGGATTAACTATACCTTTAGATATAAAAGAATCTGGTAAAACTGATGAAATCAAAAATAGATTTATCGACTTATTGTCAGAAAATCTTACTGATTAACTTAATTAATTATGCCGTTATTATTAGAAAGACTTAAAAAGTCTATAATGGAAAAATGAAATGTTACAGAAAATAAAGCTTATTGACTAGCTACTTCAATCTTACAAAAAAATTGATATATGAAAGATTGAAAATTAACAGCTAGAGGTAAACTTAAACAAAGAGTTAAAGAATGAGTTAAATGAATTCCTAAAAGGAAATTAACTCAAACTGAACGAATATTGAAAAGGTGATAAAATTTATTTATTAATACTTTTTAAAGTATGAGAGAAGAAATATTAGATGGTAAAACATCAACTGGTTCCGCATCAGCTTATGCTGTTGAAATAGATTGACCTGGGTATTTTGATGGGCAAACAATAAGATTTGTTGCTAATCATACAAATACTGGGGTTTCTACATTATCTGTAAGTGGGAAAACTGCTATAGCTCTAAAAAAGAAAAATGACCAAGCTCTAGTAGCTGGTGATATTGAAGCTAATCAAGTAGTTCTAGTAACTTATGAAGCTACTAACGGAGTATTTGAAGTGTTATCTGAATTAGCATCAAAAACGACTAGTTCTGATATAGATACTTGAGTTATACAAGTAACTACTACCACTATTACTTCTGCTGAAATTTTAGCATTAAATACTACAGCAAAAGAAATAATACCAGCTCCTGGTGCTGGAAAAGTTATTATAGTTGATAAAATTATTGCTACTGTAGATTATGTAACGGCTGCTTATGCTACTAATACTACATTAGAAGTTAAATATGGGACTGCTACAACAAAAGTATCAGCTGATATAGCTGGATTACTAACTGCTACAGCAGATAAGGCAGTTTCAGTTTGAGGAATTGAAGCTGAATTAGTTACTGCTATTAATGATAATGTAAAAGTTAATGTTGCTACTGGTAATCCAATAACTTGAGATTCTCCTATTAAAGTAACTGCAGTTTATAGAGTAATAACTTTATAATAATCTTGCAAAACTATAAAAAATAGATATATTCTTAACTGAATATATTTATTTTTTTATATAAATAAAAATGATAATAACAAGTACAGTTTCTAGTGCGATAAAAAAGGAGTTTGGTTCTTTCTTTTCTACTGATGCACATAAGGATAATGATTTAATTAGATACATAAATTCTCGAATTAGATATATAGTAATTTCAAAGAATTTTCCTTTTAATAAATACTCTCATCAACTGGTAACTGATGATATAAATACAAGCTATGATATACCATATCAAATTGAAACATTTTTTGTATTAGATAGTTCTTGAAATGAAATTGAACTATTTACTTTTGAAGATTATTATAGAGAAAAAGATAAAACTAATAAGATATGTATCTTTGAAAGTACATTAACTACAGAAATGAAATGAACTTTTAATATTTTTTATAGAGGTTTCCCAACTTCTATAACTGGTTTAGATTGAACTATAAATGTTCCAGACCATTTCTATGACTTATTAGTAGCTATTTGAGCTTATTATGGTTTCTTAGATGTTAAAGCTTATCAAAAAGCTGGGGAAAGAAAATCTATAGCTGACTGAATGATAAAAAGTCTAGCAACTAGACAATCTGATAAATTCCCTTTAAAAACTAAAAGATTAAATACTTCTAAAACAAATACTTGGTAATCAAATAAAATATGGAACAAGAAAATAAATTATTTATATCTTATAAAATAGATAAAAATTTTGCATATAATTTCGATGTACTACAAAATATAAAAATTTGAAATAGGAAGTCTTCTCAATGATTTTCAGATGCTAATAAACTTATGATCTCCATGAGAGATTGAACATCTCTATACTGAGATGAACAAGTTTGAAGTTGATGAACTTCTTGATTATATTTCTTTACAGATTTTTTAAGGAAAAGACATCGAATTAAATGATATAATAATAGAGTTTGGAGATTAAGTTCTACAAATGCTTGGGTAGATTTATGAACTAATTTTACTTGAAATGATTTTCATTTTAATACTGTAAAACTACCATTAAATATAAATTGAACTACACCTACTGAATATACTACTCCTAGTAATGCTACTTGAAGTGAATTAGTAGTGAAATCAGCCTCTGATACTTGATGAGCTAGTAATATAGGGAAAACTATACTAATTACTGATAATACTTGAGATAATCAAGTATATAGAGGTTGTTTTGGTACAATTACTTGATATGATTCTACTACTACTGAATATATAATTTGAACAAGTTGAATATTTTGAAGTACAACTGATAACTTTGAAACTATAATTTGATTAAAATCTTGAAGTAAATATCGTATTTATGATACTATCTGAGAACATTTACAAGTTTCTAATTGAGTAATATTAGATAGATACTATTATTGATTAGCTGATTGAACTTTAACTGAAAATACTGTAGTACAATGATTTGCAACTTATGGACTTAGAAATATATATGCCTTATCTTCTACTCAGTTTTTATTAAAACAAGTTAATTATTCAAATTCTTATGTAACATTCAATAAATGAACATTATATTATTCAGCTTGAAATGTAAATAATCCATTTTTTCATACATATATAAATGCAATAACTATACCATGAACTAAATGATGAGATATTAGTGATATATTTGTATTTAAAAAGAGATTAATTATTGCTTGAAGTAATTTTATAGCTTTCATAAATTGAATAACAGATTTAATACAAGTAGAACTTATAACAAATAGCTACTGAATGAAAGAAAAGAGTTTAATTGATGTTTGAGTAGATGCTTACTTTATGTCTACTGATAAACAGATATACTCACTTTCAGAGATTATACCCTGAACATTAACAGCTACTAATGTCTGAAAACAAGTTTGAAATTATATTAAAAACTTTAATGTAAAATTATGTTCTTGATTTAATGGAAAACAATTATTCTATTATGGACAATATGATAATTCTACATTATGAGTTATAGTAATTTTAGATATAGAATATAAATTCTGGTCAATATATACTTGATTAAACCCTAGTTCAATAGTTGTAGAATGATGAGTTACATATTTAACTGATAATAATTCATCAATAGTAAGATATTTTGATAGTAATTCTTCTACTGATGTATGACGAATATCTATAACTCAAAAAGTAGCTTTCAATGAAATATATTCAGATTCAGTATTCAAATGAAAAATTATGTCAGATTGATTTCTATGGCTTGATAATTTTACTCAAGAATTATATGTAGATATTTATATGGCAAATCCAGAATGAAATTGAAGAAAAGAAAGGAAAACTATTTCTATCATAGAAACTGATATCCCTACTACTTCTATAACCTTATGAGAATGAATAGTATGAGAAGATATAATTTGATGAACTCCTTATGAAAGTGAAGTATCATTCCCTTATATGAAACATATAGCTTTAGATTGAGACCGAGCAAATATATGGAAAATAGTTTTAACTTGAAAAGATTGAAGTTCTTTCTATTTAAATGAATTTGCTATAAATATTTGAGTATGAGATGATAATTGAACATATTTTTCACCTATTAATACAATTTAAATATGTTAAATAAATGAAAATTTAAAAGTGTACAGGATTTACAACAGTCCTATCCTGTATGAAAAGAATGATGGACTGCTACTGTATGGAAATATGTATATATTTGGGATGTTATCGTAAATAGATGGAAGAGATATGATTCTGACGAATATAATAATATCTATTCTGAAATTAATATTGTAAATACAAGAATAGATAATATTACTGATTGTATAACTATAGTAGCAGATACTACATTAGATGGAACAAACCATAAAGTTATATGTGATGCAACATCTAATAATATTATAATAACATTACCAACAGCAGTTTGAATAAATTGAAAAGAATATGTAATTACTAGAAGTGATAATTCTTCTAATTTAGTTACTATTGAGCCACAAGTATGAGAAACTATTTTTTGAGCACCTAATGAACAATTATTTCAATATGAAACATTAGTTTTTAGCTCTGATAATACTAACTATTTATAATATGTCATTAATAAGAGAAATTTTTTCTAAAATTAGAGATACAACAGGAGGTGTTATAAATCCTGCAACAAAAGAAAACCAAACAAATTGAAACCAAATAGTACAGGCAAGATTATATGATGGAGCTTGAAATCCTATTAATAGTTTAGATTGAGCTATTAATATCCATGATGCAGATGTACATCATGAGTCAGTAAATCATTTTTTTTATAAAAATCTATTAAATTATACTCTAGCTTCTCCAATAACTAAATGAGATACTAGCATAACTTTTACTGATGCAACTTGATTGGCTATATGAGATTTTTTACATATTACTGATAGTTCTAATAATAATCACGAACATTGCTTTTTAGAAGTTACTTCTATTGCTTGAGCTCCTACAATAGTAGTTGATAGACCTATAGATAAAAATTATCTTGTAGCAACAACTACTATTACAGAAGTGCAAAGAATAATGAATTTAAATGGTTCTTTAGCTTCTCCTATATCTTTTATATTATTACCTTCTTCTTGAGAAGTTTGGCATATAACAAGCTTAAATTTCTCAATATTAGATAATGTTGCGATGGATGATAATACTTTTGGTTGATTAACTAAATTAACAAATTGAGTAGTAATAAGACAAATAGATTCAACAAATTGAATACAAGAAACTTTGTCAGTTTGGAGAAGAAATCAGAGTTTTATAAATGATTGATTTGATATTACTTATTCAACAAAAGCTCCATCAGGATTTTATGGAGTGAATTGAATATTAGATATACATAATAGATATTGAAGTATAGTAAGACTTGCAAATACTTCTACCGAAACAGTATATTTAGAAATTTTAATACAAGATAATTTAACCTTATTAGATGATTTTAATATAAAAGCACACTGACATATAGAGTCAACATAATAAAATAAAAACTTGAAAAAAAGATAATAAATCATAATATATAAATATTAATATTTAATTTAACAATAAATTATGTCTAACGCACAAAGTATTGGAGATTTAATATCTTCAAAATTACAAACTTATGTAGTAGTTGATTGAACTGATAATTATATCTGTGAAGCAGTTATAGGAACCCCATTAACTGATAGTAAATGGGCGGTTACAAAAATAGATGCTACTTGAAATATAAAATACCCAGTAGATACTACTAGTAAAAATCCAGTTTTCGCATTTAAATTTTTACCATCTAATGTTTTAAATTTAGATTATGATTATGAAAAAGATGTAACTGTATGAGTTACTTCTCAGTTTAATCTAACACAAGTAATAGCTTGATGAGCAATTAGTGAAAATCTTACATTAACTTCTACAGAGGATGTTAAAGTTATAACTTGAGCTACAATATGATGAGCGGTTATACCTACTACATCAGTATTTGCTACTTCTCCAGTATTAGCTGTTACTTGAACTGCTAGCGCCGTTTGAGTATATACTTGAACTATAGTAGTACAAGATAAAGCTCTAAATACTACTAATGTTACAATAGATTTTATAGTAACTGAACCTATTTAGTATATCATAATAAAATAAATAATATGCGAATAAAAATAATTAAAAAATTCTTTGAGAATGATAAAATACTTATAACTAATGAGGATAATCAATGATATTTAAATATGCCACAAAATAGTCAAAGTGCTGATTATACATTAGTTTTAGCAGATAGTGGAAAACATATTTATCATCCATCAGCTGATACGACAGCTCGTACAATTACAATAGATAGCAATGCAAATGTTCAATATCCAATAGGAACTGCAATTACTTTTGTAAATGATACAAGTGCTTGAGTTCTTACAATAGCAATAACTTCTGATACTCTAGTTTTAGCTTGAGCTTGAACTACTTGAAGCAGAACACTACGAGCAAATTGAGTTGCAACTGCTATAAAAATAACAAGTACAAGGTGGCAAATTTCTGGGACTAATCTTACTTAATAACCAAAATAAATTATGTGAGCAAACCAACAGATAATGTTATGATTAAAACAACGACGAGTACGAAAAGCTTTCCAAGTAGATACCTGATGAACATTAACTACTAATTTAGTTAGTTATTGGAAAATGGAAGATACTACAGATTATTGGGGAACTAATAATTGAACTAATAATTGAGTAACATTTACTACTTGAAAAGTAAATAATTGATGAAATTATAATTGATCTAGTAATTATATAGTATTACCTAATAGTAGTGATTTTAAAATTACTTGACCCTTTACTATATCAATGTGGTTTAAAACTACTTCACCATCTGATATGTCCTTATTTCAATCTTGGTCACAAAATATAAATAATGCCTGAATAAGATTATGGTTTTTATCTTGAAATTTTAGATTTGAAACTTGAAGCAATACTTGATGAACTCAATGAATAGATTGGGAAATGACTACTTATTCATCCACTTGATATATAGATGGAAATTGGCATTTAATTCAAGCAATATATGATTGAACAACATTATCAATATATTTAGATAATGTATTGAAATCTTCAACCTCTTGGACTAATAATCCTTGATATGCTACAATTAATTATGTTAGATTATGAGAATTAAATAATTCTTGAGCAGAATTATGATATTATTTAAACTGAATGCAGGATGAGATATGAATATGGAGTAAAGTATTATCATCTCAAGAAAGGACGGATATTTGGAACTCTGGGAATTGACAAACAATGATTTAATTTATAAATAAATATATATGCAAATTATAATAAGTGCTATACTTACAGAAGAACAGGCTTTAATTTTAGCTAAAAGAATGGGATATAATGAAAATATAAATATATCTTTAGATGCTATAACAAATGAAATAGTATTAAATCCACAAACTCCTTGAGAATTTATAAAAGAAGTTTATGAAAAAATGATAGCTAATGATACTACTAAACATTTTATAGCTTATAATGATGAAAAAAACCAAGCTATATGGGATACAGAAGACCAAGTAATAAGAGATACGATACAGGCCAGCATAACTTCACAAGTTATATAATGGAATGATGCGAGAGATTATTCCTCAAAAATTACTAATAATAGTTTAATATGATTAAACCATATTGATACATCAACTGAAAAGACTATTGGATAACTACAGAAGATTATAGTTTTACAAATCTAAAAGGAGAAAAAGAAATAATACCTAAATGATTTATAACTGATTTTTGAAGTTATCCAAGACTTATTCGGATATTCTATGCTCCTTTAAATCTAACTTATTTATTGGAAAATCTGCAACACGATTTTAGATATTCAAATAAAGATACTTCTTGAATGACAAGACAGCAAATAGATAATGAATATTTAAAGAATTGAAGAAAGTATTGAAAAATACTCCCTGTAATTGCTTTTATCCGAGTTAGATTATTTGGGGCTAGTCATTATAAAAAAGATTTATGATTTGATAAATATAAAATCCTACCTTAATTAGTAGGATTTTTATTAAAAATAAAATTGCTTTTTTCAGTTGTATCATTATATTAGTATTTAGCTTAAGGAATTAATAATTTCTTTATTTTAATTATAAAAACAAAAACAAAAATATATGTCAGCAACTTGATGAATAGCTACGGCTAAATTAATATGATATGCTTCTTCTATAACTTTATTTGAATATTTAAGTATTCCTGATACTCAATTGTTTATTTTATGATGGTTAATGTTTATAGATTTTATATTCTGAATATGAAAACAATTTAAAATTGATAGAACTAAAATAACTAGTCATAGAGCTTGGGCTTGAGCTTTTAAGAAATTAAGTACATTAGCTTTAGTATTATCTTTTGCTCTTATGCTTAAATGAATAGAAATAGATTGAAGTTATTACATTAAATTAGTTCTCTCAGTATTCATTATGGCAGAATTTTATAGTATAACTCAAAATATATATCGAGTTAGAACTTGAATTATGCTATCTGAATATGATGTTATAAGCAAAATAATTAAAAAACTAGGAGATTTAATATTAAATATAATTGAAAAAAAATTAAAAGTAGAAGAAGATATTGATTTATTAAAAAATAATCAAAATTAAATATGTGAATATATAAAGAAGAACTAGAAACTAAAAATAAAAGTAGATGAATAAATAAAAAGTTATTTATAATAGTTCATCATACTGGTTGATGAAATGATAAAAGTAATTTAAGGGTATTATCTTGATGAACTAAATCAAAAGTATCAGCTCATCGATTAATTTGAATAAATTGAGATAAATATAAAATCTGAAATTATGCAGATATATTATGGCATCGAGGAATAAGTCATTGGAAATGATATAATAATTTAAATCAATGTTCTATTTGAATAGAAGTAGTATGATGATTATGAGAAGAATTTTCTTATAATCAAAGAGTTTCTACAAAAGAATTAATACAACATTTAATGTTTAAGTTCAATATTCCAAAAGAAAATGTTTTAAGACATAGAGATATAACTCAATTAAATTGAAATAGTCAAGCTTGAATATTATGGTATCCTTGAATATTATCTAGGAAATCTGATATAGCAGATATATTTTGGAATACTAAATATAAATCTTGGAAAGATTATCAAGATTCTTTAGTACCATTAGAATTAAAATAAATCTTTACTTTTTCAGAAAATAATTATACTATATAGGTATAATTATTTTTTTATTTAAAAATACTATGAACGTAATAAATAATATTAGAGATTTCTTATCAAATAAAGGGACTCCAGTAAAAAAGAATAGCTTACAAGCTCAAATGATACCAACACAAGTTAAGGTTTCTGTACCAAAGGTAGAAACGATAACACCACAAGAAAAAATAGCTAAGATTAGATTAAAAAATAGAATCAAAGCTATAAAAGCTAAAAGTAATTTATAATCTAATTTATTTAAAAGTGCCTACAAATTCAAAAGATTATGTTCGCAAGAACTATGGTAAGAGATATTGGTGAACTAAAGAAGCTATAGACAAAGTAAAAGCTAGAGTTCAAGCTAGAAGAATAATGACTAAAAAATGATTAGTTAGTAAAGGTGATTGAAAGGAGGTAGATCACAAAAATTGAACTAAGGCTTGAAATTGAGATAGTAACTTGAGAGTTATATCTAGACTTAGAAATAGGGTTCTAGGCCAAAAAAAAGCCATGGTATGAAGAACGCATAAATATAATAAATCTTAATTTTAATAAATATGTCATTAACAACATCTACTATAAAAGTAGAAGATTTCTATAAGACGGTATTAGTAGATGCTATACCCGCTTCTTGAGATACTGAGTTTGAGGTATGAGTAGTACCTGCTAATACAAAATGATGGATTATAGTAAATCCAGAAAGTTTAAGTTTAAGAGAAAGAATGTTTTATCATTGAATTTCTTGAAGTAAAATTCAAGTTAGATGAATAAATAGAATATCTCCAAAAGTTCATGATATATGAGCTTGAGTTCAAATTAATGATACTTCATTAATATTTAATTATTTATCAGAAATTGCTGATACTACTTTTTATGTAGAAAAAATAAGTGCTACTCAAGTTAGTGTTTGGGGCTGACCAGTCATAGTTTGAGACTTAGAAGTTTCAGTAGCTGATACTACTTTAACTTTAACTACTTGAGTTACAAATTATATCTACTATAAGAAATCTAATAATACTATAAAAATATCTACTTCTACTTTATCAGTTACAGCTGATTGATGAATAGTAAAAGCGGAAATATTCTCTGATTGAACTACTATATCTAGTATAGTTTATAGAAAACATTCTATGATAGAATGAACTGTATGACCAACTTGATTAACTTGACCTAAATGAGATAACTGAGATATTTGAACTCCTTGAATAAATTGACAAACAATAACTGATCTAAATACTTTACAAACTTGATATACAGTTTCTACTGATAATGCAACTTATGTAAAAATAACTGAAACAGCTACTTGAAATTCTACTTTATATAATCTAACTTGAATATATACTTTAGATGCATCTAATGTTACTACAAGTTCTAATTTATCAACTTGAACTTGGTGAACTATTTGAACTATAGAATGAGTTATTTATTCTAATCTAACTATAGATACCTTATGAACTATTAGATATACTGGAAAACCAGCCTATAGGGACCAATCAAATACTTTTCAAGAAATAAATACTTTTGAAGATAATACTATTTTTAAATGAAATGCTATATTCCCTTATTATATAAATATAGCTAATACTGAATTATTTGATTGTGATTTAGGAACTAAACAAAAGTTTTCTTGGTCGGATTGAGCTGCGCATACTTTAGATTTTTCAAATGTATATCCTTGAAACTCACTAGTATTTGCAATAAATGTTACATCAGCATCTTGTACGTTAAATAAATGAATAGCAACTTGAATTAATAGTGATTGAACTTCTAAAGCATATAGTTTCTATTCTATTGGTTGAACTACTTACCCATTAACCCTAGCCGTGGGGACTCATTTCTTTGTATGAGAAGTATTCTCTGATGCTATACATCTTATGTACTCATGAGCTAGTGTAGTTATTTAATCCTTAACCCTATAAAGATTATGGCAATGCCAATGGTAATGTTAATGAAAGCTATATCATCTTGATGATATACTATTGATTGAAGTATCAATTTTACATTTACATTTAATTTTACATCTTTATCTGATCATTATAGTAATTTTTGGGATATATATATATGACCTTATAGAATTACATATCAATTACAATATAGTGAATATTTTCATGATCATTATATATTATTCTATTTATCTAAAAATTGAGTATGAATTAATATATGAAGCCCATATATAGTATTATGATCTATTAATCCAACAACAAGTCAAAATTATACATTAGAATGAATAATTTCATTCTGAGTAACTTGATGATTAATAATTAAGTCTAATTGAACTGCTGTTGTTAACTACGTAATAGATACTACTTGAGATAATATATGAACATTCTATTCTAATATATTTTGACCATGACCAGCTTCTACTTGATTTTTAGTCAATATATTAAATGCAAGTATTAAATCATATGATTCAATGTGATGATTACAATATACAATATTAAATGATTGACTTACTTGAGTATTAAATACTGATAATTGGACGACAGTAAGATCAGAGTATCAAACTGATTTATTTCCTTGAAGAAGTTTAAGCTGAACAGATTGATTATGATTGACTGAGCTTAATACTAATATATATAACTTTATATAAAGCAACTTGCAAAATAACAAAAAATAAGTATATTCTTGAATGAATATATTTATTTTTTTATATTTAAAAATTATGGCATTAACTACCCAAAATTTAGCACAATTAGAAGCTATTAAAAAGGCTTGAAAAACTGATATTGCTCTACAAAGATTACAAGAGAATTTAAAATCTTGAAAAATAAATCAAGAACAATATGATTCAAGTACATCTTATTTGAAACCAGTAGTAACAACTACACCAAAAGTTGTTACTACTACAGCTACTACTACAACTACCCCAAAACCAGTAGTTACTACTACCCCAAAACAGGCTTTTGTAGGAGAAGATATAGCTAAGAAAATATGATTAACTCAAGCTGATTCTGATTCTTATAAAACATTTGGGAAATATGAACCAGAAGCTCAAGCTAAAATAGATACTTATAAAGTAGAAAGAGCTAAAACAACTACTCCTAAAATAACTTCTTTATCACAAACTTGATGAGATTTAAATAAATTATGAGACTTAATTAAAAATAGATATACAAATACTAAAGATATTAAAGTAGAATGAAATACAGTTACTTGAATAGTGGATTGAGAAAAATATTCTTGGAATTATAATGAAAAATGAGAACCAGTAAAAACTAAATTAGCTAAAGTAGAAATATCTAATGCAGTAAAAGAAAAAGATACTACTCCTACTTTATGAACTGATTTATTATCTAAAGATAAAAAAGAGATAGCTACTACTAAAATGGATACTCTTAAAACTCAAAAAACTAAAGATGAAGAAAATACTTGGAATAATTTTATTAAATCATCAGATGTAATTAATAGTAATAATAAATTATTATTAAATTTATATTGATTAGATGATAAATGAAATATAGATCCAAATAATACAAATTGATTTGCTTACCAAATAGAAAAATCTAGAAAAGATTTTGAAGATTTAAAAAATACTACTTTTAAATCATTTGCTAGTCGAAAATATCAACAAACATTATGAACTATAAAATCACAACTAGCTAGTAGATGAGTAGATGTTACTAAGATTCCATCTGAACAACTTATAGCTTTATCTGATAGAATATGAAGTGAAAAGTTTACAGAAGTATATGATGCTAAACAAAAAGTAATAAATGATATTCAAACTAATAACCAAACAGCTATAGATAAGATTAATAATCTTAGAGAAAAATGACTAGTTTCTACTACAGATGCAAAGAAGAATATTGAAGCTCTTAGACAAACTACAGAAAGTCAAATTTCTACTATCAATAAAGAATATGCTAATGCTCTATTTGGAATAACTGATATTTATCAATCTACAGCTGAAAACGAAAAAACGAGTACATTAAATACTATTACTACACTTTGAACTCAATTATGATTATCTTGAACTTGATTATCTGTATTAAATTCTTATGTAAATAAATATAAAACTCCATGAGAAGCCTATCAAGCTATATTAGCAGATCTAGCTAATAAAAATTCAGCATTATATAAAGCTGTTTGAGATGTAGAAAAAGCAAGACAAGCACAGGCTCAATTTGAAAATCAATTAAAATTATTAAAAGCTGAGAAAGATAAAACAACTTCATCTACAGCATTTAATGCTACTCAACAAGTATTTTTAAGAGCTATAACTTGACAGGATTTAAAAACAGTTGATGATTTACAAAATATATTATGAGATTTATCTCAAGAAAAACAAGATCAAATATCTAATTATTTACAATATGGAACAGTTAGTGATACTTCTTCTGATTCTACAGAAGACCAAAAAAAAAAGTAGATAATCTGACTTGATATAAAGTTTCTAGTGGTACTACTACTCGTAGACCTGATAAAAATAATAATCCTTGAAATGTTAAATTAGCACAATGACAATGAATAGAAGATATCCCTTGAGCTGTATGATTAGATAATCAATGACATATAATGTTCTCTACAGCTCAAGATTGATATAACTGGTGATTAAAAGAAATAAATGCAAAATTAACTTGAATGTCTAGTAGGAAATCAAGATTAACTTGAAAACCTCTAACTACAAATAGTACCTTTGCTGATATGTGAAGTATATATGCAGAAGACCCTAACTGGGCAAAGAATGTTATTTCTATAGCTAATAAATATTTCTGATGAAATTATTCTATGAATACTAAGTTATCAGATATAAAACTTAGTAAGATAGCTCCAGCTATATTTAGACAAGAATGATTTACTTGAAAAATTACATCTTAATTAAAACAATATGATAGACTTAGCTTGATTATTAAAATGATGAGTAAGTAAGGTTACATGAACTACTAAATCTTTAATAGATTTAATAAAAGAACCTAAAAAAACCATAACACAAACTATAAAAAAAGAATTACCGGGAGTTATAAAAACTATAACTCCATTAATTATAAATAAAGAAGCCCCTAAAAATATTCCAAGTTCTACTTTATGAGAATTAATTAAACCAACAATACAAAGAGTACAAGCTATAAAAAAAGCTTGAGAAGCTATCCCTAAGATACGAGAAGCTAGATGAACTTCTATATTAAATACTCTTGATAGAAAAGATATAAACAAATGAGCTAAAACTGCAAGAAGTTTATGAGAATGAATATTAAGTATTTGAGATTATTCTTGGGAGTGAGTTAAATTATTAGCTGAAATAGCTAATCCTTGAATATGAGAAAAAACTAAAAATACTTTTAAAGATTGATGGGATTTATTATCTGAATCTAATAAGAAATGAATAATTCAAGCAGTTACTAAATGATGAGAATATGCCAGTGATTTTGCTAAAGCTAATCCCAATACTTCTCAATATTTATTTTTATTATGAGCTGTAGCTGATACTCGAACTTGATGAGCTAAATCTAAATGAACTAAAAAATTAATAGAAGAAATTATACCAGATACACAAACTCTTAAAAAAACAGACATAGCTTTAGATACAAAGATAGCAGAACAAAAATCTCCTACAACTACTATAGCTAAATTAAATAAAGAAGATATTAAATTATTTTCAGAAGCTAAAAAACAAAATCCAAAACTTACAGTAGATGAATTTAAAAGTAAAGATAAATGATTATCTGAAATTATTAAATGACAAGATTTATCTACAAAATTAAAATTACCAGCTAAAAAGGTAATAATCCCAGAAACTCCAGTTACTACTAAAAAAGCTACAATCTCTGATATATTAGATTGAAAGCCTATAACTAGACAACCTAGCCCTAAAATAGTAGAACCAGTTATAACTGAGGTTAAGTCTAAATCTAGCTTGTCTGAACTAATAACTAAATGAGTTAAAGTAGAAGAAACTAAAATACCAACTATTTCTAAAGAGAAAGTAAAATTAGCTGATTTAATTAAAATAGAAACCCCTTTAGTTAAGGTTATAAAAGAACAACCTAAATTAGATACAAAAAAACCTAGTATATCATTTGAGGAATGATTAAAAGATAATAAAGAATTTTATTGATCTTTAATTAATAAAGATTGAACAGTAACAGTATATAGATGAACTTGAAATATAAAAAGAGATAATCTTAGACCTTGAGATTATGTTACATTTTATAAAAATTATGCTGAATGATTTAGTAATAACTGAAATATAATTACAAAAAATATACCATTTAAAGATTTAAGAATAAGTACTTGATTAAGAAGTCAATGAAATTGAGAATTATTTTATCGACCAGCAATTGAAATTACTCCTGAAGTAAAATTAGCTAATTTAATAAAAACTGAACGACCTGATTTATCAAGTAAATTAAAATTACCTACTAAGAAAGAGATAATTCCAGAACCTCTAGTTATTACTAAAAAAGCTACAATATCTGATGTATTAGAATGAAAACCTATAACTAGACAACCTAGTCCTAAAGTAGATAAAATAGTTACTCCTAGAGAAAAATCTAGTCTATCTGAATTAATAACTAATTGACCTAAGGTAGAAGAAATTAAACCTTTAGCTATAAACAGGGAAAAATCTGATTTATCTAAATTAATTTGAAAAGATAAAGAGGTCACTATCCAAGATTGAGAACAACCATTTTGACCTGTAGATACTGCTCCAGATAAACCAAATTTACAAAGAGTTATTTCAGCTGATATAAATAAAGAACCATTAAAGTTTGAATTATGAATAGTTCAAAGATGATTACAAAAAATCCCAGGAATTAGACAGACTTGAAGAATAGGTAGTAAATGATTTATAGATATTAGAAATAAGCTAAATAATATATTAGTTGTTTGAAAAGATTGACTACAAGGATTAGCAGATACTATAACTTGAATTTGAAATAGAAAAAAACAAATAGTAGAACAAAGTATAAAAGATTTCTGAATAGAAGATTTAACTAATTGGAGTAAATCTAATTCTAAAGAATTATTACAAACTAGAAATAATTTAGAAAGTAGACTAAAAGAATTATATACTATTGATTGAAAATTTGATAAGACTTGATTTGAAGTTGCTAAATCTCATTTGAATAATCAATATTATGAATCTAATTTTAAAAATCCAGATTTAGATAACCTAAGATTTATTAGTAATATTTATTTCTATTTGAATAAATTTTATTGAAAGGATATACTAAATGATTTACCAGTAAATATTCAAAATAAAATTAAAGAACTAGACGATAATATTTCTGTAAAATATGATGAAGAATTTAATGTAATAAATCCTCAAAGTAAAGAACATGAAATGACTAGTATTTTATGACAATATTTAGAGGATATTTGATTACTTAGATATAAAAGAGATTGATATAAAAGATGAGTTATAAATAAAGAAGTATTTGATTTTATTAGAAAGAATAAAAAGGATATTTGAGAAGATATAGATATTTGAGATTTCCAAGAATTTATTAGAAAATGATATGATACTACTATAAATCAAACTTGAGATATCCCAAAATGGATGTCATCAGTTCTGAAAAAAAGTAAAAATGCTGAAATATATCATTCACAAGACCCTATAACAAGAATGATAAGTTATGCAGATGAAGTATGACAATTAATTACTAATAAAGAAACTGTAGATTTAGTAAATAATGCTAGAAAAGCTTGAAAAGATATAAATCAATATATTTGAAAAGATGCAGATGATTTTGTTAAAAAAGCATTATGACTACATGATATATGATTAGCTGGTAAGGTTACTTGAAAAGTATCTTGATGATTATGAGCTACTGCTATTATATGAAGTTTACCTATAATGACTATGTCTTGAATTACTACATTAGCTAGAGCTACTCCTACATTTTTTAAAAATGTATTAGGATTAAGATTTAGAAATGATATAAATAAGACTATAGATTTCCTAGAAAAATCTTGAATAGAACAAAAATTTATAAATGAAACTTGATTAGATAAAGTTATTTGATGAGCTTACTCAGTATTCTGATGATGATATTTAGATAAGAAAACTAAATGATTATTATGAAGTATGATTATT
>Ga0209575_10000209_pt1 | contig 57150 bp, 54 predicted proteins | sample Medcelwee11metaG_FD_187172 | JGI IMG/M metagenome (GOLD analysis project Ga0209575, IMG submission 187172) | Freshwater pond sediment microbial communities from the University of Edinburgh, under environmental carbon perturbations - Medium... | ecosystem: Environmental > Aquatic > Freshwater >...
AGTTTAGTGAAAAATTTTGAGAGGAATCTGGAAAATGCAAGAACAAAACTTAATCTTTGTTTTATCAGACTTATGTTGAAAAGACTAGCATTGGAAGCTACCTCATAGATACCAAATGAGTTCTATATAGTTTAGGTCAAAGAAAGCTGAGAGAAGCATTAGAGACAACAAACAAGTCAGTGAAAAATTAATTAGGAAAACTAACAAAGACCCCAACATTATGTTTGATTTTTCAATGTTTTCAATCAATTCACTTGCTGACTATTGATGGAGAGCAACAAATTACCAATTTGACCAAGGAGCAAAAGGCTACACTTCATCTCCTTGATCCATTCTGTCAAAAATATTATTTGCTTCTTTAGACTAACCTGCGGAATGTGGGATATAATAATATTTACCGATGACTGAGCAAATAGTGATACAAGAGTTCTATGGAATATATTTTAGGCACAGAAGGATTTGATTTTTTAGTTGGTACTGCCGGTAATGATACAGCGATCGCCTTGCCAGGTAACGATCAAATTCAGGGTTATGGCGGTGATGATTTATTAATGGGAAATCAGGGTAATGATCTGATCGAAGGTGGTGACGGTCAAGATGTTATTTACGGGGGTCAAGATGTTGATAGTTTAAAAGGTGGGGCGGGTAATGATTGGTTATTAGGTGATCGGGGAGATGATTGGTTAATCGGTGAATTGGGGGCGGATATTTTAACTGGTGGTAGTGGTCAAGATCACTTTGTTTTATCAAAAATTATCAATGATCAACCGGATCAAATGACTGATTTTACGAAAGGAGAAGATTTATTAGTATTACCTGATAACGTCAAATTTACCGACTTAAATATCTTATCAGAAAGGGGTTTGACGATAATTCAGGATAAAGAAAGTACTCAACAATTAGCTATGTTATTTGGTGTGGATGGTTTATCAGCCGATGATTTTCTCACAAATATATCAGATCAGCCGAATGGAGGTCAGATGTTACCAGTTACCGCCCAAACTATTATTAATAGTCAAATAATTGATTTAGAAGTTGCTAATACCCGCCTAGAACAAAACTTAGGTTTAATGTTGCGTCCTGATTTACCAGATAATCGGGGTATGCTTTTTCCCATTAATCCACCTCGGCAAGTTACTTTTTGGATGAAAAATGTTTTAATTAACTTAGATATGATCTTTTTAGCGAATGGTCAGGTACAGGCTATTTTTGCGGATGTTCCCCCTTGTATTGGTGATGCTTGTCCTTTCTACGGTCCAGCTAATATCGTAGTTGATCAGGTGATTGAATTACGAGGCGGTCGAGCTTCTGAATTAGGTTTACAAGTGGGCGATCGCCTGAATATTACTGATATTCTGACAGGGGCAGGTAGTTAATTAATAGACCTTTTGCAAAAAGATTAAGAACAGGATAATTCGTCTTTTAAAAGAATCTCATAATTATAAATACCCGCTATCAAATTTAATCTTAATCCAAAACGTTTTCTTCTATTACGGTATCTCGACGACAGAATTCTAAATATCTTTAAACATGGCTTCTATAATGTTTATTTTTCTTTATCCAGAGTAATTAAAGAGGAATAAAAATTTCTGTGTTATATTAGGCAAAATATTATGATAAAAAAATAACTATGATCATCAAAAATTTGCTAGACACAGATTTATATAAAATCACCATGTTACAATGCTATTATCACAAATTCCCAACAGCTTGTGCCGTATATGCTTTTAAATGTCGCAATCAAAATATTTCTCTCATACCCTATCAGGACTTAATCAAACAAGAATTATCCCATTTAGCAGAACTACGATTTACTGACGCAGACTTAGAATATTTAGCAAAATTGCGTTTTATTAAACATGATTTTATTGAATTTTTACGAGGTTATCGCCTCAATACTGAATTTGTCAAAATTTATGTTGATCAAGATGAACTAAAAATTAGAATTGACGGACCAATCATCCAAGCTAGTATGTTTGAAATATATTTACTGGCGATCTCCAATGAAATTTATTTCCGGGAAACAGAACCTGAGCCTGATTATCTAGGAGCGAAGGAATTATTACAGGAAAAATTAGCAATATTTAAAAATACTCCTATTAAATTTGCAGATTTTGGTACTCGTCGCCGCCGTTCTTGCCAGTGGCAAGGTGAAGTATTAGAAATCTGTAAAAATATTTTGCCAGATAATTTGATTGGTACTTCTAATATTTACTTTGCTAGACAATTTGGTATAAAGCCTATTGGGACGATGGCTCACGAATTTTTGCAAGCCACCCAAGCCATGGTTGCGTTACCCGATAGTCAGAGTTTTGCTTTCAAGATTTGGGCGGAGGAATATCAAGGCGACTTGGGAATAGCCCTGAGTGATGTCTGGGGAATGGATGCCTTTTTAGTAGATTTTAATCGGCTCTATGCAAAAACCTTTGATGGAGCCAGACACGATTCCGGCGATCCTTTTATTTGGTGTGAAAAATTAATTAAACATTATGAAAAATTAGGTATTAATCCCTTGACAAAAACCGCTGTATTCAGTGATGGGCTGGATTTTCCGAAAGCTAAACAAATCTATGATACTTTTGCTGATCGGATTAATATTTCTTTTGGTATTGGCACAAATTTAACTAACGATTTTCCTAATAGTACGCCATTAAATATTGTCATCAAAATGATTGAATGTAACGGCTGGCCTGTTGCCAAAGTGAGTGATTCACCGGGTAAGATGATGTGTGAACAACAGGAATTTATGAACTATTTGCTATTTGTGATTGAGAAAAAAATTAGTGAACCTATATAATAATTATAGCGGTTTTGCTTTTAAAGAGTTACAAATACGATCCCCCTTAACACCCATATCAATCCTGTTATATAATGTCAAGAAAGCCATGAATAAAAATTCCAAACACATCATTTGTAACTTAACTTATGAAAAATTGATAGTTTTATTGCTATTGATAACGATAACTCCTTATTTTTTCTTGGCTTTATTTTCTGTACCTTCTGCTGATGACTTTTCACAAGCCTTACAGTCAATAAATGAAGGAGTAATGGGTTTTGTATCCTCCCGCTACCTAAACTGGAGTGGTCGCTATTCTTCTGACCTTGTCATTTCTACATTTAATGTTCTGGGAAATAAGGTAAAACAAAATTTCTTAATTCAATTTTACTATACCGTTCCTATTAGTATTATATCCATCTATTTTATATCATGTTATTTATTCATTTCACTAATTGCCAAAGAATCTAAATCTCTTTGGCGGATATTCTTTGCAATATTATCAACAATTTTAATGTTGTCCTATGTTGAGATTCGGTCAACCGTTTTTTGGCTGGCAGGTGGTGCAACATACACACTAGGAAACGCTCTTTTTCTGGTTTCACTAGCAATTACTCTTTCATCAGTTTATATTGAACACCAAAGCAGAAAAGTGCTATCTCTAGTCGCACTAAATGTAATCCTGATCTTTTTCCTTAATGGATTTAATGAAATAATTATGGTATGCAATACTGTAATTATTTTAGGACTAATACTATTCGGCTATTTATTCAAGAGTATTAATAAAAGTCAGTATTTAAGGCTTTTACTCTTTGCTACCTCTGCAATAGTTTCCTCATTTATTGTTATTTTTGCTCCAGGTAACTCAGTTAGAGTAGCCCAAGACGGTAAAAAATTAGGAATATTACAAATAATACTAAAAAGTTTGTGGGCAATGATTGATAATATTTTTCATTGGATCAATCCTTTATGGATATGCTTCTGCCTCATAGTTTTTTTAACAGGTCGTTATTTTGTATTCAGCAATTTAGAACTATATATCAGCAATAAAAGAAAATTCATACCCCTACTAGGTGTTCTTTTCTTAGCATTGTATTTATCTTATTGTGTGAGATATTACTCTCTCGGTTTTGTAGGCCCCCTGCGAGCTAATTCAGTGAGCTATCTAATTTTCTTTCTACTTACTTACTTTTTGTGCCTCTATGGATATACAAAATACGGAACTTCTGGCAATCTCAGACGATATGATAATCAGCATATTTTTATTGTAATTCTAATATATTGCTTTTTGTCAACAGTCATAAATTTTAGGTTAATAGCTAAAGAGTTTAGTGTTCTTAAAAATCACTATGTTTATTATCAGACTATCTATCCCAAATTAATTTCTGGTAATCCAGAAGATAATATTCTAGTACCTCCTGAGCCAGAAGTTTCTATTTTAAGATGGAAATGTTATTTGACAGATGATTATCAATACTGGACAAACCAAGCTGTTGCCAATTATTTTGATATAAATACGGTTAAAGCTGAAGGGGCAAAAGCTCCTGATTATGAGTGTGGTAATTTTAAAAACTATCAAAAAAACCGTACTGAGTAATCTTAATCTGTTGTAGATCACAACTATTTGATCAGCAAATAACCTAATAGGAAAGAAGTCAAGTCGGTTAATTAATTATTCTTACTTGACGAATAAGATAAATGTTATGCCTTTAAAGTAATACAAAAACAATAAATTGATCATCAAAAATGTTACAACTTAACCAAAATATTCAAAATAAAATTCATAGTAATTTTACTTATAATATTGCAACTACCGCTAGTTTTGATGTTGACTGTCAGAAAGGTTTTACACCCATTTGCCCCGATGAATTGCCGGTACAAGATGGCGATCAAATAGTTGATGAGTTAAATACTCAAGCCAAATTTGCTCAATGGCGAGTTGGTTCCAAAGATGCTCATCCGAATAATCCTCTTTGGATAGCCAAAACATCACAGGATGTATTAACACCAATAGCTAATGCCACCCCTAATATTGATGTTTATTGGCCGTTGCACTGTGTATCTGGTACAACAGGTTGTGAATTATTAGAAGGATTACCTACCCCGGAAAGTTATGATTTTTTTGTTTGGAAAGGTGTGGAACCCCATTTGCATCCCTATGGAGCTTGTTACCATGATTTACAAAACCGTTTATCTACTGGTGTCATTGAATTTTTGCAAAGTCGAGGTGTAAATTTAATAATTGTTGGTGGTTTAGCGACTGATTATTGTGTTGCTAATACGGCTAAACAGTTGAAGAATGCTGGATTTCACGTAATAGTTAATTTAGGAGCTTGTCGGGAAGTTGCTCCTAATTCTACTCAAAAAGCAATTGATGAATTTACCAAATTAGATATTTTCATGATCAACTCAGCTAGTGAATTAGCAGAATAATAATTTTGCTAAGTTATGTAAAATCTACTATATTCTGTTTTTCTGCCTCAATCAAACTATTCTGTAAACCTTGCCAATTAAGCCGATCAGCCAACATATTTTGGCGAATTTCCCCCTCTTGTAAATAAATCACATCAGTGGCAAACTGTTTCACTATATCCAATTGATGGTTAACCATTACAATAATAGTTCCCCCTTGGGAAATTTCTGTTAATACTCGTAATAAATTTTCTGCTTTACCCCGATCTAAGGCTGAAGTCGGTTCATCTAATAATATAACTTCTGGTTGCGTCACCAAACAACGGGCGATCGCTACTAATTGTTTTTGACCGACCGATAATTGTAATTCTGTTTTATCTAACCATTCACTAGGAATATTCAACTGCTCCCGCCAATATTGTAAACGCTGATTAATTTCAGTCTGTGGGAGCGATCGCACGGTAAGAGGATAGGCGATCGCATCTTGCACTGTCATGCCCAGTAAATGGGATTCTTGGATTAATAGGGCAACCCTTTGACGCAGATTAACCGAGGGAATATTACGATAATTTTCCCCATTGAGAAAAATATCACCACTAGTTGGGGAAGTTAATTTGTTTAAAAGTCGTAATAAACTTGTTTTACCGGCTCCTGATGGTCCGACTAAACCTAAACAAGTGCCAGCTTTTAACTGAAAATTAATATCTTTTAAAATATGGTGTTTGCCAATAGCTGTGGTTAAATTAATTTGACTGAGAGATAATTCTGGCATATTTTTTGTGTTGATCATTGCTTAGTCACAAAATAGGGGTAATTCATGAATTACCCCTACAGTTTTGTTTAAATTAAATTGGTTAATTAACTAATAATTAACGTTTCACTAACTTTTTACTCAACTTCCGTAAACGAATAGATTGAGGTGTCACCTCCACCAATTCATCCGGTCCGATGTATTCTAAAGCTCGTTCTAAGCTCATTTCCACCGGTGACTGTAACTGCACCAACTCATCTCCCGTCGAAGAACGGAAGTTAGTTAACTGCTTACTCTTACAAACATTTAATTCTAAATCCTGCTGACGATTATGTTCACCCACAATCATGCCCCGATAAACTTTGGTAGTCGGCGTAATGAAAAATACACCCCGATCCTCAGAACTCTTGAGAGCGTAGAAAGTTGCCACCCCTTCTTCAAAGGAAATTAATACACCATTTCGTCTGGCATCAATATCACCAATTAAGGGGCGATATTCTAGGAAACTATGATTCATAATCCCTTGCCCACGGGTCATCCGCATAAATTCACCCCGGAAGCCAATTAAACCACGGGCAGGCATAGCAAATTCTAATTGGGTACGATTACCTTGACCGCCTACCCGCATATCTAACATTTCCCCTTTGCGTTGCCCGATCCGCTCAATACAACTACCGACGGATTCTTCCGGTACGTCTAATATTAAACATTCAAAAGGTTCACAGGGTTGACCAGCCACTTCCCGATAAATTACCTGTGGCTGGGATACTTGAAACTCATAACCTTCCCGGCGCATCGTTTCAATTAAAATACCTAAATGTAATTCACCCCGCCCTGACACTAAGAATTTATCAGCAGAGTCGCTATCTTCTACTCGCAAAGCTACGTTAGTTTCTAACTCTCTGATCAGGCGATCGCGCAACTGACGAGAAGTAACAAATTGACCTTCCTGCCCAGCAAAAGGAGAATCATTCACTGAGAAAGTCATCTGTAAAGTCGGTTCATCAACCTTAATCAGAGGCAAAGCCATCGGTTCATTAGGACAGGTAATAGTTTCCCCAATATTGGCATCAGCAAAACCAGCCACCGCCACAATATTACCAGCAGAAGCCTCGGCAATTTCTACCCGCTTCAAACCTTGAAAGCCCATCAGTTTACTGATTTTTGACTTAATCAAAGTACCGTGTTCATTAATTAAAGCGGCTTGCTGACCAGCCCGAATAATACCGTTATGAATACGTCCGATCACAATTCGTCCGACATATTCTGAATAATCGAGGGAAGTCACTTGTAACTGTAAAGGTTTTTCTGGATCGCCAATCGGCGGTGGAACCCGCTCTAAAATTGCATCAAACAGGGGTTTCATATCGTCAGAAGATTCCTCTAAGGTTCTCTTGGCATAACCGCTTAAACCAGAACCAAATAAATAGAGGAACTCACACTGATCGTCATCGGCTCCCAGTTCTAAAAATAGATCTAAAACCTTGTCAATGGCCCCGAACGGATCGGCTTGGGGGCGATCAATCTTATTCACAAAAACAATAGGCCGTAAACCTTTCTCTAAGGCCTTTTTCAAGACAAAGCGGGTCTGAGGCATAGGGCCTTCATTCGCATCAACAATCAATAAACAACCATCAACCATCCCCAATACTCGTTCAACTTCCCCACCAAAGTCAGCGTGACCGGGCGTATCAACGATATTAATTAGGGTGTCTTGGTACTGCACAGCGGTATTCTTGGAGAGAATAGTAATACCCCGTTCCCGTTCTAAATCGTTAGAATCCATAACGCAATCGGGTACTTCTTCGCCTTCACGAAAAATCCCAGACTGTCTTAACAGTGCGTCAACGAGAGTAGTTTTGCCGTGGTCAACGTGAGCAATGATGGCTACATTGCGAATCGGGAGAGACATAAAATATTAACTTTTGAGATGTTTGTACAAATTTGTTAATAATTCTATCTTACTTGGGGACAATTAACAATAGTTTTTTGATATTAATTTTTCGATATTAATTACTTGATATTTTCCTGACTGAATATTAATTGCTAGATTTCTCACTGTCCCCATTAAATAATTCAAAAATATTACGACAAAATAGTTTTAATTTTTCACCGGCTTCCGGTTTTGGTTCCGTATTGCCACAAAAACACCAGTTATCAACAGTTGATAATTTCCATTGTTGGCCTTGGTGATCGTAACCGGCAGTTTCTACGCCGATCGCCCGACAAATATTTTCTAAGGGGTCTTGATAGAGGCGAATTTGAATGAGAATAGAGCGACTTTGCAACAAACGACTACGACCGGGGAAATGAAAACCAATATCAAGGGAGTCAGGATCAATCCATTCCTCTGTGTCAGGATCGCTCATCCAGGGTTTAAGGTCAGCTTTCACATCGGGGAATAGTGATTTAAACAGGTTGACTGTGGCGGCAATTTTACTGGCCACTTCTAGGCTGGTAGCGCGATCAGCTGCATTCACTAGGCTATCCTCCAGATTTCAGTCAGGTTAAATTTTAATTAACAATTTAACCTAATAATTTAAATGGATTTTTCAGAATGTCAAGTATTTGCTCAGGATCGTTGTTTTTGTCGGTAATTTTATTTTAATTAATTTTTTAATGACAAATTTTAATTACACTCTAAACTAGTAGGGGTAATTCATGAATTAACCCACGGTCGGGTTAACGACAAAGAAACAACTGCCATTATTTCTGATCTACTTCACCACAAATTTTATGAATATAGCAATACTATTTCAGTCGTAATAATTGAATTAGGATTGAATTATGATAAAAAGGACTGCGAGCGAGACGCTCGCTATTTTATTTAATAAATATGACGTATTTTTATCGGGCAACATCTCAGGTGATACACGCATAACTTGCTTAACCAACGTAGGGCAATTCGTGAATTGCCCCTACTGTCTTGGTATTTGTAGATTACCAAGTTAAACTGCCCGGACCCCCTTTAAACGGTCCGACAATATCCGATGTAATCCAACCCCCATAAAAACCACCGGGCTGCGATTTCACTAATTCCCCATCGACATAACAACCATCCATGAATAGACAGTAAAAAGCTACATAATCTTTCATTTCTGCAAATTCTGGAGTTGGTACAGGATAATACCAAGCTGCATTGACTGCCGAGCGATCGCCCGCTTTAATTGTGTAATAATTGGCTTGCCCCTTCCATTCACAAAAAGAATGTCTATTACTAGGGTGTAAATAATCCATCTGAATATCAGCTGGCGGAATGTAATAGGTGGGTGGATGACTAGTTTCTAATAATCGTTTTGCCTGCCGGGTATCAGCGATCGCAATACCATTAAAAATCACTTGAATGTGTTTAGGACAATCTGCTAAACGGGGCGGACGGGGATAGTCCCATACAGACTCTTGTCCTGGGCCAGGCTCTATTCTCAATCTATTCATTGGCTATGTACCTCAAAAATTTGGCAAAAAAGGTTGAGCAGTTTATTATCTTATTGAATCAGATGAGAAAGTTTTTTTATTAAGAATAGGGTGGAAAAACATGAGCGTGCGTGGAATAGATGTTTCTGACTATCAACCTAATGTAAATTGGCAAACTGTGGCTGATTCTGGCATGGCATTTGCGGTCGTAAAGGCGACAGAAGGTAGAACTTTTGTGGCAGAAACCTTTGCGAGTAATTGGCAAGCGATCAAAGCCACTGGCATGGTGCGAGGAGCCTATCATTTTTTCCGTCCTAAACTTGATCCGAAGGAACAAGCAGATAATTTTTTAAGAACAGTGAAATTAGAACCGGGCGATTTACCTGCCGTATTTGATATTGAAACCTTAGACGGTTTGTCAGCAGCAGAAGTCAAAGACAAAATGATTGTCTGGTTAGATGTTGTGGAAAAAGCCACAGGGATGTTACCAATTATTTATACTTATCCAGGATTTTGGTCGCAGTTAGGTTCTACAGGTTTTACGGCTCATCCTTTATGGATTGCTCACTACACCACGGCAGCTGCTCCTACAATACCGGGCGGTTGGAAAAGTTGGGTATTTTGGCAATATACTGATAATGGCAAAGTGGATGGCATAGCGAGTGGTGTGGATGTCAATTTATATGAAAATGTGACAGAAGGGGCAAAGGGGGTAAAAGCTGAGTATATTCAATCCCTATTAAAAGCTAAGGGTTTTGATCCAGGAACAATTGACGGTAATTTTGGGGCGGCTAGTAAAACAGCATTGATCAATTTTCAGAAAGCTAATAATTTAGAAACCCATGGGATTGCTGATGTGAAAACTTGGGTAAGATTAATCGGTCCGGTGACTAGAGAAGTTACACCGGCTCCTACTCCTACTCCTATCACGACACCGACTCCTGCTCCTACTCCTGAAATACCAAGTAAACCTCCGATTCGGTTAGTTGATGCTTGTAGTAATTATCATGGTTTACCAAATGAAGATGGGGCTTTAAATTGGTTACAAGATGAAATATCACCGGCTATTATGGCAGAATTTGCTCAAAATTGGCGCAATCAACCAGCTAATCCAGAAGCAACTATTAGATTAACGGAGGTCGCCCGTTATCATCGAGGCAATACCACTCAAGTTACTGCCCTAGAATGGTTACAGCAACAAATAGCACCGGAAATTTTAACGGAATTTGCTTTACGCTGGGAAGGTTATATTATGCCGAGTATTCCTAGTTTACGTCTGCGCAATTTTGCTAAAATGTATGCGGGAACGACGGGGCAGGATCAGGCTTTACAATGGTTACAAAAACAAATTCCCCCTCTAATATTAGCTGAATTTGCTCAAAATTGGCGAAAACAACCAGCTAATCAGAATGCTACGATTAATTTAATTGATGCGTTTAAGTTTTATCGGGGTTTACCGAGTCAAGATATTGGGCTGGATTTATTACAAAAAAAATTACCAGAAACCACTATTACTGAGTTTGCTCAACGCTGGAATATTAGTAGTGCTGTGCCACCAATTAACCTGATTGATATAACCAAATTTTATCAAGGCAAACCAGGACAAAAAGCAGCTTTACAGTGGTTACAAAGTCAACTCGATCAAAAAACCTTAGCGGAATTTGCCCAACGTTGGCGAAAACCATAAGAGGAATTTATTACCCTCATCACCATGGAAACTTCTTTTCATATTACGATCCTGATTATTATTACGGTTGCCTGTGGTATTGGTGCGCAGGTTTTAGCTGCTTATTTAAAAGTGCCGGCTATTGTCTGTTTATTATTATTGGGGATTGCAGTTGGTCAAGATGGTTTGGAGTTAGTTAACCCGGATTTATTAGGTAGCGGTTTAGAAGTAATAGTCTCTTTATTTGTTGCCCTAATTTTATTTGAAGGGGGATTAACTCTTAGTTTGCGGGATCTAAATGAAGTTTCCAGTAGTGTGCGTAATTTAGTGACTGTCGGCACTTTAATTACTTTGTTTGGCGGGGCGATCGCCTCCCATTATTGGGGAGAATTTCCCTGGCCGTTAGCTTTTTTATTTGCATCATTAATAGTTGTCACCGGACCAACGGTGATCGGTCCTTTATTAAAACAAGTTTCTGTAGATCGGCAAGTTGCCACAATATTAGAAGGGGAAGGGGTTTTAATAGATCCTGTCGGAGCAATATTAGCAGTATTAATATTAAACGTCGTATTAAATGGAGATTTAGAACCCCTGAAATTATTAGCTGATTTATTAGGGCGATTATTAATTGGTGTATTAATTGGTGGGGTAGGTGGTTGGCTATTAGCAACTGCTTTAAAGCGATCGCACTTTTTATCAAGTGAATTAAAAAATTTAACAGTTCTTGCCACCTTGTGGGGTTTATTTGGTTTATCAGAAACTATCCGCAGTGAATCAGGATTAATGACAACTGTAGTCATCGGTCTAGTTTTAGAGGCATCAGATACCCCGGAATTAATATCACTAAAACGCTTTAAAGGACAGTTAACTATCCTGGCAATTTCTGTTTTATTTATTTTATTAGTAGCGGATTTATCCTTAGCAAGTATTGGGGCGTTAGGTTGGGGTGGATTATTTACCGTATTAACTTTAATGTGGGTGGTGCGTCCCCTCAATGTATTTATCTGTACTTGGCAAAGTAACTTAAATTGGCGACAAAAATTATTTATGGCGTGGGTAGGACCAAGGGGAATAGTATCGGCTTCTATTGCTTCCCTTTTTGCAATTTTATTAGCCCAACGGGGAATTAATGGTGGTGATGCGATTAAAGCCTTGGTATTTCTCACTATTATGATGACCGTATTAATTCAAGGTTTAACTGCTAAAGAAATGGCACGTTGGTTAGGGATAACTTCTAGTGAACTAACTGGTTTAATGATGGTGGGAGCAAATCCTTTATCCTGTTTAATTGGTAAATTATTTCAAGCTAATGGTGAAAATGTCGTAATTATTGATAGTGATGAAAAAGCCTGTGCCTTAGCAGAAAAGGAAGGTTTGCCGGTTTATTGTAATAGTGCTTTAAATCAAGAAATATTAGTGGAAGCGGGTTTATCGGGGTTAGGTACTTTTTTCGCTATTACTAATAATACAGAAGTAAATGTGGTATTAGCTCAAAGTGTAGCGGAGAAGTTTAAACCACCGAGAGTTTTAGCAATTTTTCCCAGTTTAGCAAAACCACCGAAGGAAGGGGAGACAATTCAGCAGGCTTTTAGTGATGATATGACGTTGCAAATGTGGAATGATTATTTAGCTGATCACGTGGTGAAATTAGGGGAAACGGAGTTAAAAACTGTTGGTTTTGATTTTCAGCTTAGTCATTTACAGGCTTTGATGCGAACTAATGAGTTAATACCGCTTTTATTAGAACGGCAAGGGCGTTTACAAATATTAGCAGCCTCTGAGGTATGGCAACCGGGGGATCGGATTATTTATTTATTACATGATCCGACCCCGAAATTATTAAAACGTTTATCTGGTTTACAACCGACGGTGACGTTAACTTTAGAAAAACATCCGGTGGTGGAGGAAGTGCCTTTATTGTCATCGTTATTATTGGAAATTAGTGATGATCAACAATTAGAGGATATAGAAAAAACGGGCGATCGCCCGGTATTAGATTTATTAGAAGTGTCTGTTAATGGTATTTCTGGGGATTCTAATTTTGAAGAAAAGAAATAAAAGGTGCGATCGCCCTCTAAGTACAGGATAAAAAATAAGTTATTGTTTTCTCAGCTTTGTTAATCTGGTTCCCCCCAGAATTGGGGGGTTAGGGGGGCAATAGGTTGAGGTGGCAAATACCAAAACTTCTAGCCCTCACCCCCAACCCCTCTCCCAACTTTGGGAGAGGGGAGAAGAAAAAGCAGAAAACATAGATAAATTTTGTTTTTGTCCTGTACTGAGGATCGCCCTGTGCAGGTATTTAAAAACCCGGGTTTTTCTGAGAATCAAGCCTGCAAAATAAAATGACCTCTAGCTAAGGCAGGAAATCCTGTTAATACAGCAAAATAGCCACCTTCACCATAACCGCTGGCTGCACCATTCGGATTATAAAATAATTTACCATTAGTTGAGTTGTAAACTATTTCAGCTTTACTAGTGCTGGCTGCTCCGTCTTTCGTTACTACAGCAAATTCACCTATAACACTAAACCCAGTACCTGCGACACTATTCAGACTAGTAAACGTGGTTTTATCCAGAACAATGCTATCAGAAAAACGATCAAAGTCTTGAATGGTATCAATACCAGTATCTCCGATTCTAAATTTTCTACCAGTATCGAATAAAAATCGATCCTTACCTTGCTCACCAATCAGTTGATCGCTACCTTTACCACCATTTAATATATCTTCTCCTGGTCCGCCAATCAGAGAATCTGTACCATCTCCACCTAATAGCCTGTCATTACCATGATCGCCATACACAGTATCATTGCCAGCTAAACCGTTAATGATGTCATAACCATAACCACCTTTTAGCTCATTGCCTCCAGAGGTTCCATTCAGACTAATAGCCTTAGGTTTTCCTAAATCACTGATTACTAAGTTATATTGACCGGGTATTGTACCTGAATCATCATAAGCTAATATGGTATAATTACCAGCTTGAGTTAAAGTTGCCATCTTTTCTTCTGTAACGGGAATAGAGTTTCCATCAGGACCAAACAAATTAGTACGTGTATAATATCCACCAGCTATAGCTAAAGCAATTTTGGTATTAGCAGTGCCGGCAAAAGTGTAGGTATCCATTTCTCCAAGATCATCTAAAGAATCAGGGATAGCCATGTCAAAGTCGATAGGTGTAGAATTCCCCGGCCTATTAGTTCTTTGTACCGTAAATCCATAGTCAAGACTTTGTCCCTGACTATCTAATACTAAAGTATAACTACCAGTTAAGTTTGCTCTAATATTATTTGGTCCATAACGATCAATACCTCGTCCTTCATAGATTACTCTATCACTAGGATCTAATAATTTAACTGGCTGCCCATACCCCCACAAATAAAAGACTTGAATTTTATCGCCTCGGTTAGCATTGAAAGTATAGCTACCTATCTGACCTGGACTAAAACTTTTGCCTGTAACTGGGACACCTAATTTAATAGCTTCTACCATAAAAACCTCATGTCTAAATACTTTTAACATCTATGACAGCATTTTTAATAGCCCTTTGTCAGTGAGAAAAAGTAACAAATAGTAACAAATAGTGGTAAATTTTTTTACCTTGTGACAGAATGAACTTGAATATCAAATATTAGGGAGATATTAAGGTGAATGTTGACGAAGCCTTAGCTATTGTGGAAGTGCTATTAGATGATGATCAACAATTAACAGATGTTCAAGAAATAATATTTCGGGAGTGTTGGCAGGGTCGTCATTCCTACGAGGAAATAGCTGAGATTCATAAATACGACCATGAATATATCAAATCAACTGGCTCTAAACTGTGGAAATATTTGTCGGAAGCCTTTGGGGAAAAAGTTAAAAAAAGTAATTTAAAATCGGTGATCACTCGCTATTTGAGAAGGCAAAATATTAGTTTTAATCGTAATTTAGAAGTTAATTTTCATGGTGATAATAAACAAAATTCCTATATAAACGTTAAAGAATTTACTCAAAATAATTTATTTAATTTTAATCCAGCCGAAAATTTAGATAATGAATGTCAGCAAAGTGATCAATTTGTACCATCAGAAACTATGATCACCACTCAGTTAGAAAAAAATATTCATCCTATTTATCAAAATGGTCACGGTAATCACCATCAAAACTTATTAGAAGAAAGTCAAATAAAAATCATCAATATTCTGCATAAACTGGGTTTACTATTTTTTACGGATTTACATTTACCCGTACCAATTAGCCAACATGACACAGAAAAACGTATTGTAGTTTGTCATACTGGTAAACTAGGCATGATTATTATTAGTCAATCTCTCACACCCACTACAGAAACAGAAAATAATCCCAAACAACAAGCACTATTAGTGCAGGCTGGTATTAACTTAGTAAAAACCTACACTTGTCAACAGTGTTGTCAGGAAAGTGAACAAATTGTACAAGAATTTTTAGCAGTATTGCAGAATTTAGATCAAACTACATCAAACCTTTAATAGTATTAGCCAAATCATCCCACCCTAATAATATTTGTTCTCCCGTTAATAAATTCTTTAATTGACATTGTTGGGCAAGTGCCTCATCATTACCAATAATCACACAAAAAGGAATTTTCAACTTATCGGCTTGCTGTAACTGTTTACCGACATTCTTCGCATCAAAATTAGTGATCACATTAATACCAGCATTCCGTAAGATTTGTGATACCTTTAAATAAACCGGCATTAAATCCTCCTGCATATTCACCACCATGACTTGAGCCGGTGTAGCAGATAATTTTGTTAAAATTCCCGCCTTTAATAACCGACTCATTAACCGGGTTAAACCAATAGAAATACCCACCCCCGGTAATTTTTCGCCGATAAACATTCCCACTAATTCTTCATAACGCCCGCCCGAACAAATACTACCCAAGGCTTCATGCCCAATTAAAGTTGTCTCATAAACCGTACCAGTGTAATAATCTAAACCCCGTGCTATTGATAAATCAATCGTGTAATATTGGCTATCTACCCCTAAATTTTCTATCCCATTAATCACCGTTGCCAGTTCACTAATACCAGTATTCAGCACGTCATGATCAGCTGATAAATGATCCGCCAGAGATTTTAATTTACTGATCACATCCTGGCAATTGCCCCGAATATTCATAAAATCTAATACTTGATCAACTTGTTCAGTATTTAAACCTGTGTCTATTAAAGACTGTTTGACCTTGGCTTCCCCAATTTTTTCTGCCATGTCAATAATTCTAATACAAGCAATAGTTTGTTCAGTTGATAAACCCAGAGCTTGAAAAAATCCGGTTAAAATTTTCCGGTTATTAATCCTAATTAAAAAGTCACCAATATTAATCGCTGTAAATATTTCCGCAATTATTGCCGGGATTTGGGCATCATATAATAAACTGAGTTTACCCCGCCCCACTACATCAATATCACATTGACGAAATTGTCTATACCGACCATCCTTAGCACGCTCACCCCGAAATACCATATCCATTTGATAGCGGGCAAAGGGAAAATTTAACTCGTTTAAATGGCGGGCAATATAGGCCGCTAAAGGTACAGTTTGATCAAATTTTAAAGCTCGTTCTTCGCCACTTTGTTCACTGCGGGCGAGGTCTTTTTCTATTTGTCGATTGGGTGGCAATATTGGCTGTAAACCATAAATAATATTATCGCCCTGATTACCTTTTGCCTGTAATACTTCTAATCTTTCGACGGCGGGAGTTTCTATTGGGGTAAAACCATATTTTTCAAATACAATTCTAATTTTTTCCATTAAATCTAATTCTAAGCGTTTTTCCCCTGGCAAAAATTCAGGAAATCCACTCGGACAGGCATAATTAATTTTTTCGTTTTTCATAATATTTATTTTTAATTTTTCAAATATAGCGGTTTTTATCCTAGGGTAGTAGGGGCAATTCATGAATTGCCCCTACGGTCAGTTGATTAACAGATTTTTGTACATCGATAGACTGAAATTGGCTATACAGAATATATAAATTATCTAATCTATTTCCCCCCAGAATTGGGGGGTTAGGGGGGCGAATCCCAAAACTTTATGCCCTCACCCCCAACCCCTCTCCCAACTTTGGGAGAGGGGAGATAGAGGTAATTTATAAATTATTCCTGATCATTGGGTGTCAATTCAGGTGATGGTGCTATTGGTTGCGCGGGAGTAATAGGAATTGTTTGCCCGTCAATTAAATCCAATTCTATTAACGGACCCCGATCAATCATTTCAATATCCCATTGTCCCCGCCGCCCCGATTCAAATACGATAAAACGACCATCCGGGCTAATACTAGGATTCCTCACCCAACCACGATAACCAAAAGTTAACACCTGCCAACGATGTGTCACCCGATCATATAATTCTAATTCTGGTCGCCCCGTATCACTAGCAATGTAAACAATATAACGAGCATTATTACTAATACTCGGACTATCAGCGATCGCATCCCGCCGATTTAAATGGGGTAAATCAATCGAATGTTTTTCTCGCAGGTCGTACAACATAATATTGCGTTTGCCTTGCCGATTAGAAACAAAAGCAATATATCTACCATTGCCACTTAATACAGGTTGTTCATCATTTGCCCAACTATTCAGATTAGTTTGATGCACAACAGAACTATTAAAACTCGGTAAATTTAACTGTTGGCAACCTGCTAACAGATGAATTAAATTAAACCCAAAAATTAATTTCAATCCTAGAATTTTAACCCTAGAAAATAGGGGAAAGTTTCGTGATTGCCTATGATGCAGGTGAACCATGAAACAGTTAATTATCCCCTAATTTTCTTCATCTACATCCGCTGGAATATTCCCATCAGCGGGAGCATCCACGGGAGTGTATTCCACATAATCTGTGGTAATTTCTTCTTGATTTTTATAACGGGATTCTGACGGACGACGTTTTTTGGGACGAGCCGGCGGGGTGTCACCGTATTCATTACCGTAATCACTGGTATTCACCGGACCCCGACCGTATTCACTGTCAGGATTGTAAGCAGTATCATCATAACCATATTCACCGCCCTTATTGCGGGGGCGAGAACGACTGCCTTTAGTTTCTCCTGTATTGCCTACATCCCAATTTTCCTCACCACGGGGGCGTTTAGTTTCTCGCACCGGCGGAATATCATCCCAATTATTATTAGTAGTCGGACGTTCGGGGCGAGGACGACGTTTGGGAGTGCGTTCAGCCGACCGATCAGCCGTACGATCATCGGGGCGATCATAGGTAGCATTACGACTACCAGGGCGACGACGATAATCATCTTCATAAGCATTTCGACCGCCTGAGCGTTCCTGATCATCAGTTCCCCGAATTCTTCTATTAGGTGCATAGCCTTCAAAAGGTTCTAGTTCCTCTACATCCGATTCAGCGTAACCATAATTAGGATTCACCGGGCGATCGTCATCCACAATCGGCACTCGGTTTTTTGCCTGTTGGGTCGTAATCCCCCGTAACTTCACAGTTTCCACCGCAAAGAAAATCGCTGTACCCGTTAATAAAAATTGTCCGAAGGCTAAGATCGGGTCTAACCGCCAACCTTGGAATAATAAAATACCACCGCACAATAAACCGACCGCCGCAAAGAAAATATCATGATCTCTTGCTAATTTCGGATTCCAGGTGCGTAAAAAATATAAACCTGCTCCGGCTACCGCCACAATCAGGCCGAGCAAACTGCTCCAATTTAATCCTAAGTTAACCATTATTAATAAGAAATAAATAAACGATATGTTTTGAGTTCTATCTTAACCACTTAGACAAAAATTTGATGAATAATTGCTGGGATTAAATGGCCAAATAAACCTATATATTTTAACAAAATTTAACAAAAAAATCACCCCAGCCTCTAGGTGGACATTATTGCGTCCAGCCCTTTGACTGAGGTTAATATTACTAGAATATTGTCTGTTCTATTGACTTAAGAACGTTTTACTTTGTCACTTTGACTAATAAAGATGAGGCCCACAGTTGCCGGGATCACAACGATAACAATGCCCCAAAATATACTGTATAAGAAGTTAGCTAAAGAAGGAGTCATGGATTTATTGCCTCTATCACAAATTTTTATTTCTATCTATTTTAACTGTGACCTGTCACCTTGCCAATTTTTTTATCGGGATGAATTTTATTCACAAATATTTTTGTCAAAAATAAACAGACAATTGTTTGTTTTTCAGATAGCTGATAATAGCAATTTTCATGTCGGTGAGGTGCATAAATATCATGATCAACATACCGTAGGGGCAATTCATGAATTGCCCCTACTATAAAAACTAATATTGAGTATCAAAAAATTAACCAATTCTCAATGCACTATCACCGGGGAATAAACCATCTTGTACAAAATTGCCACTAAAATTAACTGTAAAGGTGGCATTTCTCACCGCATCAATCGTCAAACTACCAGCCAAGGTAGCTAATACATTATCACCATTGCTAACAACTACACCACTAGATGATTCGGTAAATTGTAAACTATTCACTTCTAAGGATGTTATTCCTAGGCGATCGCCCGCAGTCGGATTAAAATCAGTGATCAAGTCACCATTAGGAGCCTCAGCATCAACCCGTAAAACAAAGGTATCAGCATCTGCACCACCCGTCAGAGTATCAGCACCGGCATCACCAAATAAAATATCAATACCAGCAGCACCAGTTAAAATATCATTACCTTTACCACCCCGTAATAAATCATTACCGGCATCACCATTTAAGGTATCGTTATCTAAATTACCGTTGAGAATATCACTATTCTCACCGCCGACTAAACTATCATTACCTTTACCACCCCGTAAATAGTCAAAACCACCTAAACCGATTAGGCTATCATTACCTTCATTACCGTTAATAATTGAAGCAATTGTGGGAGAACCTGTAATCCGATCATTGCCAGCCCCGCCTAATACTCCGACAAATTGTTCAGCTTCTGCATCTGTTAAAACAAATTCATCATCGCCAGCCGTTAATACTTTGTAATAGGTATCTAGTCTTAATGGTAAATTACCATAATTAACTAGGTTGATCATATTATTTAATAAGGATCCATCTGTGATCACATTAGAAGTACGACTAGCCACATTACCGACAACAACTTTCATGCTATCAATGCGATCGCCCCGTTGAATACTATCGATCAGACCGAGGCTATTAGGGGAAACGCTACCAAATACACTATAAGAACCATCGAGGAAAGTTGAGTCAGCTCTATTAATATAAAATTGGGAAGAAGCAGTATCAAGTTCTGCTTTACGTGCCATGGCGATCGCCCCTCGCACATTAGATAAAGCGACTGGTGGATTAACTTCTTGACTATAAACAATCGCTGCACCTTCGCCGGCAGGTTTAATTTCTAAGGGAATAAAGCGAGGTTGCCCAGTGCTAGGATCAATAAAATTAGCAGCCCCTAAGGAATCAAGAGAAACATTAGGATTACGACTGAGAGGATCACCGGTTTGTGCGACTAAGGGTTGTTGAGTGGTTTCGACTCGATGAAATAATATACCATCATAAAAACTACGTTCTATTAAGTCAACAAAATTAGCGGATGTGATCGGTGCATTGACACCATCTAATGTTATGGTCACAGGATTGCCGTTTAATACCATGACGGCTGCTGCTTGGTTGGATATTGCTGGGATGTCTGCCATATTTTTTATTTTTATTTCATAACTAAATTTTCCACATCCGCTATTATGCCTGAATAACAGATTTTAATATATTAATAATCCTGATATTTTTAATAAAAAAAACTGATCCCATTTTAGAAACTAAAAAATATTATTTTTAGTCTAAATTTTGTTTTATACGGGCGATCGCCCTGAAATAAAAAAACCGCAGTCCTGGCAAAGTAAATATCTATCTGTAATAATGCAAAAAGAGGACTCCCGTTAAACCTGAAAGGTTAACGGCGAGATGAATTTTTGCCAATAAAAAACTGAGCGATAGCGAATCCTTTTGACGGATAGGCCAAATATTGTCAACTTAATGGCAATAAGTGTTAAAATTATCATGACAGTAACCAGTCATGTGGGCTGCCAAAACAAAACTCAGTACCTAGAAAATTAAATAGTGAAAGTATGGGGTTGTTGGCTGAAAAAACCTAGTCAACATAAAACTTTCAAGGAAAAGTAAAACCTAGATACTAGCCGTAGGGCATACGGTAACTTGGAGTAGAAACCAAGTATAAAACGCTTGTGGAGTCGTTCTGGCGGGGGTATCAAGAGTAATCTTGATGTCTAGTTAAGAGGCAATCTGAAAGAAGCAAGAATCTCCCGTTATAGCCGAAGGCTTAACGGTGAGAGTGTCAAGATTGTTGATCCCGAAAATTAGGCGGATCAGGTAATTTATCATTTGTTTCAGACGTTTCAGTTATTTCAGGATATTCAGAAACTGCTGGATCAACCTCTGCCGCCGAGGCAGATGACTCATTAGTAGATGCTTCCGCTGGTGGTACAATTACCCGAAATTCCGCATCATAAATAGATTCAGTTTTACCCACTCCCGTATTTTCAGGCTCTCGATAGCCATAGGAATAAACAGAACCTGACCAAGATTCACTTTTTGGTGACTGCTCGGCTTCAAATTCCGTATTAGTATTAGTTGCCTCAACATTTGATATTGGTGGGCTAGAAATTTTCTGAGCAGCCTGCTCCGTTGACTTTCTTTCCCAATCACCAATCGGTTTGGGTTTTACTAACCAATCATCATTAGTATTATCATTCAACTTATTATCATTAAAATTTGATACCATCGTGGGAGCTACAGAAGGAAATACGGTGCTAAAGTTTGCCTTGGGTGAAACAGTTGGCTCCTGTTTTTTACCAGAATAATTATCTTGGATAACTGTACTAGTAGATTTATTTAAGTCAATCGGCGGCGGTGTTACAACTTTTTTTTCAGTAACTGTATTCTTGACAAAATCTTGATCATTCTGAATCTTGGTCGTCGCCCCTTTAGTAAATTTACTGGGTGAATTTTCATAACTGTTATCGTATCGATCATTATCCTGATCATTGTAACCAGAAGGCGATCGCCCTTGACTAGACAGATCATCACGAGCTGGTACAGATTCAGGATAATTAATAGGTTCCTGCCGATGTGTCTTCTTTGATTTGCCAAGGGAAGCCAGAGAAATAATCATATAAATTAACCATGCTGTCACCCAACCACCAAAAAAGCCGCTGATTAACCACAAACCGAGGGGCAAAGGTTGCGATCGCACCCCTAGAAAAACAATACCAATACTAGGGCTGAAATTTTGCCAGAGAAAAACCCCGATGAAAGCTAAAATTATTAATAACAGCAATAAAGGGGTGAAATTATAAGAATTAGCTTTCTTCATCGGATCTCCATCTTTTTAAAGGTACACAATCTAAACCAAATTGATCTAAGGCTCTTGCTACAACAAAATCAACCAGATCCTCAATAGTTTGAGGATGATGATACCAGGCCGGAATAGCTGGTACTACCCTTACGCCCGCCTCAGCTAAAGCCGTTAAATTACGCAAATGTATTAAACTCAAGGGAGTTTCTCTAGGGACAATCACCAGTTTATGCCCTTCCTTTAATTGTACATCAGCCGCCCTCTCTAATAAATCACTACTGAGGCCCGCTGCTATTTTACCCACCGTTGCCATACTACAAGGAATAATAATCATGCCTTGGGTTCGATAGGAACCACTGGCAATATTCGCCCCCACATCCTGCCAAGGGTGACAACGTAATACGCCCTTTTCCTTTTCCCCCGCTAATTCCCGCCAAAATTCTGCTTGCCGTACCGGATCACCCGGCATAATAATATTTTCCTCCGCTTGCCATACCGCAAATACTGCCTTGGATGCCACTAATTCAATATGATATTCGGCTGCTAATAAATATTTCAGGGTCCGCACTGCATAAATTAAACCCGATGCTCCTGATACTCCGACAATTAATGGCAATCCCATATTTTATCTATAATAATTAAAAAAATAATTTAACTGTTAACTTTACTGAATCTGAAATGTTCTATAAATCATCAACCTACAGAAACTTATGTTAAAATGACAATATCAAAATTTCTATCTCAACACTAAATTTTAATAATCATAAACATCATCTAAATATAATTGTGAGGCTATGATCATGTCACCCCAAGAACTGAATAATATTATTCCCCAGGCTCCCCAGCCCGCCTCCGCTATTCTCCAAGCTCATCAAGTCACCCATCAATTTTATAGGGAAGTAGAATCTCGTCAGGAGTTAACAAAATATTGTCAGTGGTATTATGAGACAGCAGCCAAACATCGACAAGAATTAAACACAATGCGGGGTGATATTAATATTCTGGGTTGGTTTTTAGGTACTCGTTAATATCATATAAATAATGCCAGAAAAATATTAAAAGTTAAATGGGGGCAGTCAGGCCGCCCCTTAGAATATTTAGAGTATTGCCAGAATATTTAAAATATTTCCTTACCTATTCCCTATTCCCTATTCCCTATTCCCTATTCCCTATTACCCATTACCTAAGAAATCTTTTCTAATTCATCATCTCGTAAATGTACCTTAAAATTTTTGGCAAATTGGACAACAACCGGAAAATTAGCACTAATTGGTCGTCCTTGCCATTTCTTTAAAATGGCCACTATTTCCCCTTGAGAACCTTGTATATCAAAAGGTTGTCCTTTGTTTTCAGGATGAGTATATATAATCACAGATGTTTTAACTTTTACAGAATTGCCTATTTCCATCTTATTTTGTTGCCCTAAATAAATTTCCTTAATTCGTTGATTGCCTGTGTGAAAAAGCTAACAGGCCTATTAGTTTTTCATTTTCCCACAAAATACTTTTTTTTCATATTTGACATATTTTTCTGCTCCAATTGTTCTACTTGATCTAATTAGGGAAGTAGATTGTTTAGCCTAATGGCCATTATCTCTTTAACTAAATCAGCTAAGATTGTCAAATTGTTATTAATAAAATTTCAATAAACTTATGAGTGACAATATCCTGATTAGAAATGCCAGTGAACAAGACGTACCAGTTATATTTCAGTTAATTGAAGCATTAGCTAGTTATGAAAAACTCTCTAACATGATGACGGGTACAATAGCTGATTTACAGAATCATTTATTTGGTGAAAGGCAATATGTCGAGGCATTAGTCGCCGAATATGATCAGCAAGTGGTAGGTTTTGCCTTATTTTTTCATAACTATTCGACGTTTCTCACCAAACCAGGCATTTATTTAGAGGATCTATTTGTTTTACATGAATATCGGGGCAAGGGTATTGGTAAAAAATTATTAATTAATTTAGCTCAATTAGCCGTAGAAAGAAATTGTGGTCGTTTGGAATGGAGCGTTTTAGATTGGAATCAACCGGCTATTAACTTCTATGAAAAAATGGGGGCAACTATTTGTCAGGAATGGCAAATTTGTCGGGTAACGGGTGATTCTTTGGCTGATCTCGCTAATAAGATCAGGTAGTTAAGACAAAATTTCTGATAGACCCTTGGAATGGTGCGTTACACTTCGTTAACACACCCTACATATCAAATCGGATTGCTATATATAATTTTGAGAAAATTTAGAATAACTAAAATTTAGGTTAATTAAAAGAGAAAAAATACCTAAAATTACAAGTCTTCTTCGATAGAAGTACCTGGACCCTCAAGAATTTTTTTAACATCCACCGGAGTTCTCCCTAAAATACGGCTAATCGGTCCGACTAAATTAGACGCAATACTCTTACCCGCATAAATATCTTTTAAATTCTCTGGCGAGACTTTATGAATATCACAAAACTTGATAAATTCAGGGCCACTGACCTTTAATTGTTCCTGCCGTTCCTTGAGCAAAACAGCGATCGCCCGTGGTCCATATTTTGGTCGTTCCGCTAAAGATAAATATTTTCTGATCAGGTCATCTGCCCGATCCTTCGGCGCTCCCAAATGACGTAACAAATCTAAACAGGCAAATCGCAAGGCCTTTCGCAATTTCTCCTGTTCATTCATACTATCGACTATTTCTTCGGCATATTCCGGCTTACATACCCCGATCATATCTCCGTCGTAATTGATCGGGATAAAAAACCCCATGCCTCTTTCCCAAGATAATTCTTCTTCTATTTCAGACATACTTGAATAGCTCCCCCTGCCAAGAATTTTTCCCAATCATCTAAATCTAATAATCCAAATAATATATAACAAATTTTGCCATCTGTGATGTTGGTATTCACCAATCATAGACTACCAGTATTTTGATTGAGACAAATGTCTTAATATCGTAAATTAGTCAAAATCAAGTAAAATCAAGCCTAGTATTCATCTAAAAATGCTAAATAATTTTAGATAAATTAATTGAGATCAAGGAGTCAATATGTCAACAAAACAATACCAAGCCCAAATTTATGTCACCTTACGTCCCTCCGTATTAGATCCAGCCGGGACGGCAGTGCAATCGGGTTTAGCTCATTTGGGTTATGATAATGTGGCAGAAGTGAGAATTGGTAAATATATTGAATTGCAGTTAGTAGCGGAAGATCAATCAGCCGCCAGTCAACAACTTGATCAAATTTGTGATCAGTTATTAGCGAATACGGTGATTGAAAATTATCGTTTTGAGTTATCAGAATTAAACGGTAAATAATTTGAGTGTCATAGGTTAAATAACCGTAGATTTTTTAATTTGTCTCGTTAATACTGCTGAGATGTAAAAATATCAAGTCAGTATTTAGTTTGTTTTTCCCTATTATTTATAATGAAAAATTGATATGAAATTTGGTGTAATAGTTTTTCCTGGTTCTAATTGTGATCGTGATGTCGCCTGGGTGACACAAGGTTTACAACAACAACCGACCCGGCTAATTTGGCATGAAGATACGGATATTAGTGATATTGATGTGATCGTTGTTCCCGGTGGTTTTAGTTATGGTGATTATTTACGGTGTGGGGCGATCGCCCGTTTTTCGCCGGTGATGCGGGAAACTGTCGCTCATGCGGAAAAAGGTAAATTAGTTTTAGGGATTTGTAATGGTTTTCAGATTTTAACGGAGGCGGGTTTATTACCAGGAGCTTTAACCCGTAATCGGGATTTACATTTTATTTGCGATCGCCAATATTTGCAGGTGGAAAATGCCCAAACTGTTTGGACAAATAATTATCAGGCGGGGGAAATTATTAATTTACCAATCGCCCACGGGGAAGGCAGATATTATGCTGATGCGAAAACTTTAGAAGAGTTAGAAGAGCATCAACAAATATTATTCCGCTATTGTGATCAGGCGGGTAATATTAATGAGCAGAATAATCCTAATGGTTCCCTCAATAATATTGCTGGTATTAGTAATCAGCGGGGTAATGTATTAGGGATGATGCCTCACCCGGAAAGGGCGGCAGATCCACAATTAGGTAATGTTGATGGCATGAAATTGTTTACTAGTTTATTAGCTGGGGCGATCGCTGTTTAATTGACGTTAAAACTCCGGTTTCTTAAAGAAACCGGAGTTTTTTCTAAACTATTCAGTTTTTCCTGATTTGACACAACGAAACCCGGCAAATATTTGTCTCACATCAGGTTGATACCAATTCCTAAAACTCCCCCGCAATACCCAATGACAACTCGCCCAACTGCCGCCCTTTAATACCCGATGTTGTTGATCAAAATAGGTTTGGGAATAACCAACGTAGGGAAAACTGGTAAAACCTTCATAACCAGCAAACCAAGTATTCGTCCACTCCCAAACATTACCAAATAGATCATAAATACCACTTGCCGATCGCCCGTATCCTACCGCCCTTGTACCACCCCACAGGCGATCGCAATTAGAATCAACTGCTAAATTATTATTGAAAACCGTCGCCTTTTCCCATTCCGCCTCGGTTGGTAAACGTTTGCCAACAAAATTAGAATAAGCCTCCGCCTCATACCAACTCACCCCACACACCGGATAATCAGCTTTATTCTCTAAATCCATGCCATATAAAGGTTGACACTGAAAATCTGGATTTAATAAACATTCCTGTAACCATAACCAACCCGCTTCCGACCAATATTCCTGACGATCATAACCACCTGACTGCATAAACTGCCAATAGGCTACCTGGGTAACAGGAGTAACATCAATATAAAAATCATCCACATATTGAGAATGTTGTGGTATCTCATTATCGAGAGCGATCGCCTGATTATTACCAGCCAGAAATTCCCCGGCAGGAATTAAGATCATCTGATCAGAATTAATCAACTTTTGATTGTCTTTATATCCAATCCCTCCCTTATTAAGCGGGGCTAGAGAGTATCCTAATCCCATACTAGCAACTAAAGTCATCGTTTCACTATGCTGGCACTCATGTTGTAAAATAAATTGCCAAATTCTTTCCTGTTCTAATATCGGGGCGATCGCTAAATAGGCAAAAACCTTTTCTCTGATAATTGCCAGATAATCTAATATTTGCGACAAACTCGGTAAATTTCCCCGCTGACTTTTCGGTAAACCATCGGCAGTCCATAATATTCGCTGTTCAGGAAAAAGCGGTGATATTTCTGCTAATTTTCCTAATAACCACAATTCTTCCGTATAAGCAATATGCCCTAAATGCCAACCCACTGGACTAAAATCCGGGTGAGTTTGCTTGGTCAAAACTTCTTCATTAATATTAGCAACTAACTCTAATGTTAATTGGCGACATTCAGTAAAATCAGCCTTGATTTGTTCTCTTAATCTTGACTCGTTCATAAACCGTAAATTTAATATTCATCAAACAAAATTCTAATTCTAAAGAGAATAAAAATCAATTCCCAAATTTTTATTCACCCGCATAATAGTATTTTCTGGTACAGTCTCCCATTCTCCTGGGAATAGAGGTTCTGAGGCAACTATCACCGATGGAGGAACTAGCTGATCAGTACCGATAACTTTATCTGTCCTCAACCAATACAAAGATGGGGCGATCGTATTACAGGCAAAACGGCAAGCAATTAATTCTTGCCCGTCTGTAAATATAGTATTAGCTAATACTTTTAAACCGTAGTCATGTTCAGGAGTAAGGCGAAAATTACCGGCTAATTCTTTAATAATATTCAGGGCAATATGTAAAGCAGAAACATGAGCAACTTTATTTTCACTGGTTAACTCATTTAACAATAGAGCAAAAATATGTTCTGAGTCCGTATTACCATTAATACTTTGATAAGCTAAATCTCCTAAACGGTTACGGATAGGCCGATATAAAGTTTGGCGAAATTTCTCAATATAACCATTATGCACAAACATCCAGTTATCAAAAGTAAAAGGTTGACAATTAATTAAATCAACAGATTGCCCAGGGGTAGCACTTCTCACATAAGCTAAAATATTATTAGATTCGACGTACCGACATAAATGGGGTACATTAATATCACTCCAAATAGGATGGGTATTTTTGTAAGTAAATGGTTTTGCTTCTTTGTGGGGATGATACCAACCAAAACCAAAACCATCAGCATTTAATAGGGCTTCCCGCAATTCTCTTGGTTGATAGCTTTGTACTAAGAGGGAATGGGCGGGTTTTAATAAAATATCTTCTAAAATAATCGGTTCACCGATATAGCCTAACAAACGACACATAATTATTTAATGGTTATTTAATTAATAAATTTTTGAGATTATTGATCCTATCACACTTTATCTTTTAAGAATTTACGGTATTAGTATTAACAAAAAATCTATTTATCGTAAATCTTTATACTAATAGTATGAATATACTGACAATCAAAATCTTATTTTTACAATAGGACAGGCGATCGCCCTTGAATATTTTCGCAGAAAATTAGGTTATTATGGCAATTATCAAACTGTCACATAGGGTTATTGCGAATAAAACTCCTATGACAAAATCGTTTTAAAATTCTCACTATATTATCTCTCTAATAATTATGAAAAACTTATGACATCAGAAAAATTCCGTCACCAATTACGCAAAGAAGCTAAATTGTGGCAAGCTGAGGGGTTAATTGATCAACAGATTTATCAACAATTAGCTAACCGTTATCAATTTCAAGGTTTAGACTCGGCTGCCAGCGATCGCTTTATTATGCTATTACTGGGCTTGGGTGGCATTCTTTTAGGTATCGGTGTAATTACCTTTGTTTCGGCTAACTGGCAAAATCTTTCCCAAGTAGCTAGAACAGTTATTTTATTAACACTCTTAATAGTTGTTAATACTAGTGGTTTTTATTTGTGGCGACAATCAACGGGCGATCGCCCTGATAAAACTCAACGTTTAGGTCACGGGCTATTAATATTTGGAGCCTTATTATTAGGAGCAAATATTGGGCAAATTTCTCAAACTTTTCACATCGGTGGAGAGGCTTATAATTTATTTATTATTTGGGGGCTGGGTGTCATTGCCATGTCTGCCGGTTTACGCCTGACTTCTTTAGGTGTGATTGGTATTCTGCTATTTAGTGGTGGTTATTGGGCAGGGGCGTATGATCTATTTGATACGGGTCCCCTATCAGTAGTTAATTTAATCATGCAACACACCCCCTTAGTTGCAGGGATTGGTTTTGTTGCCCTGGCTTATTGGTGTCAATCACGGGTGATCTTTACCCTGGCAATTTTATTATTAATACCAAGTTTATTTATTGGTTTTGGTTTAACTTTAGCTAGACCTTATCAATCTTTCTGGTTAGCGATCGCCACTGTCACCATACCCTTATTATTATGGGGATACGATGATTTACTATTACCAAAAGTAAATAGTCGACGATTTCAACAAATTGCTCGTAATATTAGTATTTTGCATCTAATTAGTTGGTTATATTTCTTTTCCTTTAATAGTATTTGGCGATATTTTTCTGCACCCGATGATCAAACTATCTTACCAATTAATTGGTGGATGTTTATTGATGTATTATTTTTCATCGGCTGGACTATTTGGCAATGGTATAATTTAGCGAAACCTAGTCAGCGACCACCGCACAAATGGGGAATTGATCAGATCAGTGGGATTGTTGCCGGTATTACGATCATCATGGGAATAGTATTTTATTGGCATTGGCAAGTCAACCCGATTCCCGTATTAGCTACTTATATTATGAATGTTCTTATCTTTATTTTAGCCGTCGGTTTAATTAGGTTAGGTTTAACCAAGGGAAATCGGGGCGGTTTTTGGTGTGGTTTAATTTTATTAACCTTACAAATTCTTAGTCGTACCCTAGAATACGATGTAGAATTACTACTAAAATCCTTTGTCTTTATCCTTTGTGGTATTGGGGCGATCGCTGCTGGTTTATGGTTTGAAAAACATTTAGCTGAGATTAAGCCACAGACAGAAAATTCTCAACCAGAAATTTTGTAATAATTAACAACAATTAACAACAATCAAAGAGGTGAATATCATGACTGAACAAGTTGATCCTAATACTCCTAATCAATCTGCATTACCAACTATAACCGCTGATCCTGATCAGGTGGCAACCTTACCAAATTCGCTAATTAATACAAATATTCCCGCTTGGCGTTTTTGGTTGCCTCTAGGGCTACAATTAGTAATTTTATTATTTGTACCAGCCCAAGCAGTTCATACTCACTTAACAGGTAAAACCGTTATTCTACAAACCATGCCCGTTGACCCTTTTGACTTTTTACGAGGTTATTATCAAACTCTTAGTTATGATATTTCTCGCCCTGATAATTTAATGAAATTACCGGGTTATAAAAAGTTATTAGTAGAAACAGGAGTTTGTCAAACTGAGGCAAAATGTGAGAATGCCCAAGGCTTAAAGCGGGGAACCACTGTTTATGTAGTATTAGAAGCCCCGACCAGCCAACCATCTGAGGGCAAACCTACCGCATGGAAACCCGTCGCAATTAGTAGCAAAAAACCAGATAATTTAAAACCATCCCAATTAGTCATTCAAGGAGAATCGCAAGGCTGGGATATTAAATACGGTTTAGAGAGATATTATATGCCGGAAACTCAGCGTAATCAGGTCAATGATGATATTGGTGACGCTCAATCCCAAGTTAACGCTAATAATCGCACTATTCCTTTTGTCGTAGAGGCAAAAGTCAATGCGGACGGTAATGCCGTGCCTGTAAGTTTATGGGTGCGCGATCGCAATTATCGTTTTTAAAGAAGATTAATATCCTATTACCTATTCCCCATTACCTAATGCGAAGCAGAAATCCCCCGTTGTTTCAATTGTTCCATAAAATATTCTTCCAAAGAAATATGTTTTTTATTAATATCCAAAATCTCCCCTTTCATCAAATCCAAACTAATCAGAAAATCCTTCGGACTACCCTTTAAATAACCCTGCCACAAACCTTCATCAAACTGCAAATCCTCAATCCATTGTTTTAAAATATTCAGATTACCACTTTTACCCCTGACAAAATAACTTTCCTGATCAGCCAATAATTCATCTAACGTACCCATACTAATCAATTCACCTTGTGCTAGAATAGCCACCCGATCACAAATTTTTTCCACATCCGATAAAACATGACTATTAAAAAATACCGTTTTTCCCTGCTTTTTCAAAGATAAAATAATTTCCCGCATTTGATAACGTCCGAGGGGATCTAAACCAGACATAGGTTCATCTAAAAATACTAAATCCGGGTCATTAATCAAAGCCTGTGCCATGCCAATGCGTTGTAACATCCCCTTAGAATATTGCCGTAATTGCTTTTTCACCGCTGCTGATTTGGGTAAACCAACTAATTCTAATACTTCCGGGATGCGTTGTTTTTTCACACTATGGGGTAACTGAAAAATACCAGCCGCAAATTCTAAAAATTCCCAACCAGTCAAATAGTCATAAAAATAAGGATTTTCCGGTAAATAACCAATCCGTTCTTTCACCTGTAAGTCACCAATCGGCTTACCAAATAATGCCCCATTACCAGAGGTCGGATGCACAATCCCTAATAAGGTTTTTAATAGGGTGGTTTTACCTGCCCCATTTTGACCTAATAAACCAAAAGTTTCTCCTTGATAAACGGTTAACGTACAATTTTTTAATGATTCTATTTTTTGGTTCATCCAAAAACCAGTACGATAAATTTTTCCTAAATTAGCTGTTTCGATGACTGGTAAAGCCTTGGTATAATCTAAAGGAACTGGTGCTGTATTATTCATAGGGTTAATTTTTAATTAGTTTGGTATTAATTGATTTTTTATATATTAATTTGCAATTATTGAAAATCTTAATTGAGTTTTTAAATTATCAGAAAATATTTAACTAGTCTAGTGATTTTAAATAAAATTTATGAATTTGTCAAGATTGATCACTACTGCTATTAATACCAGATCACGTACCTATAGCAACCACTCAGGTAGTTAAGACAAAATTTCTGATAGACCCTTGGAATGGTGCGTTACACTTCGTTAACACACCCTACATATCTGTCTTTTCCTCTCCCCCTCTCCCAAAGTTGGGAGAGGGGCTGGGGTGAGGGCTGGAAGTTTTGGTATTTGCACCGTCAAACTATTGCCCCCCTAACCCCCCAATTCTGGGGGGAACTAGATTGAGCAAGTTAGTAAAACAATAACTTATCTTTTGTCCTGTAGCTAGAATAAATCCTACAAAAATTTGATTAGTTTTCAGATTTACAACGAAAACTGACTTTTTATACTAAAATTCACGGGTGACATAAATATATTAATAACCAATTCATCCTCTAGGAGTAGAAATTATGACAGATAATATGCCTGTATCCGTAGGTGTGGTGGGAGCCTCAGGCTATGGTGGAGTACAACTGGTCAGAATGTTACAAGACCATCCCCATACTAAGATTACTTATCTAGGGGGTGATAGTAGTGCTGGCAAAAAATTTGATACTCTTTATCCCCATTTGGGCAGTTTTATTGATTTGACCATTCAACCGATTGATTTGGATTTAATAGCAGACAATTGTCAGGTTGTCTTTTTATCTTTACCCAATAATTTGGCCTATGGCATGGCTCCAAAATTATTAGCCAGGGGTTGTAAAGTATTAGACTTGTCGGCAGATTATCGGTTTAGTAATTTAGATACTTATCAAGCATGGTATGGGGGCGATCGCACGGATCAGGAAATTGCTCAGACGGCGGTTTATGGTTTACCGGAATTATATCGGGAGCAAATCGCTAATGCTCAATTAGTCGGTTGTGCTGGTTGTTATGTGACGGCTAGTTTATTAGCTTTAGCACCTCTTTATAAACAGGGTTTAATTGTGCCGGAAACTGCGATTATTGATGCAAAATCGGGGGCTTCTGGTGGTGGTCGTAAGGCAGCGGTGAATTTATTATTAGCGGAGGCTGATAGTTCGATTGGTGCTTATAATATTGGTCGTCACCGGCACACCCCAGAAATAGAGCAGGTTTGTAGTAGGTTGGCGGGGCATGAGGTGAAAGTGCAATTTACTCCCCATTTAATGCCAATGATTCGGGGCATATTAGCGACGGTTTATGGCACGTTGCGGGACCCTGGTTTGGTGCGAGAAGATTTATTAACTGTTTATAATGCTTTTTATCGCAATGATCCTTGGGTGAGGGTTTTACCGACTGGTATTTATCCTCAAAGTAAATGGGCCTGTGGGACAAATTTATGTTACATCGGTTTAGAAGTTGATGCTCGGACGAATCGGGTGATTGTCATGTCGGCGATTGATAATTTGATCAAGGGGCAGGCGGGGCAGGCTATTCAGTGTATGAATATTATGATGGGTTGGAATGAAAGTTTGGGATTACCTCAATTATCTTTTTATCCTTAGATTGTTGGGATCCCCCCTAGCCCCCCTTATTAAGGGGGAAAGAATACTTGTTAACGTTTTTTTGTTAAAGGGGGAAAAAAATTAATCAAAAATTTTTGGTTAAAAAGGAAAGAAAAGAATTAATCAAAGCCCCCTTATTAAGGGGGTTTGGGGGATCATATCAATTGTAGGTAAACTCAGAAAATTTTTGCTGTAAATGTTGACAATTACCGTCATAGACAATGTGACCTTGATCTAAAATAATAGCTCGCTCTGGATAAATACTGGCTATGCCTAAATCATGTAAAACCATGACAATGGTAATACCTTTTTCTTTGTGTAATTTGGCAAAAATTTCCATCACCTGTTGAGCTGCCATCACATCTAAACCGGCTAAAGGTTCATCGGCTATTAATATTTTTGGTTCCTGCATGAGCGCACGGGCGATCGCTACCCGTTGTTGTTGACCACCACTTAAGCGACTGGTTTTTTGATGTATTTGCTCTTTTAAACCTAATTCGGTTAATAGTCTAATAGCTTTTGCCTGTACAGTGGCGGGAAAGCCCCAGAGGGTTTGCCAGGGCGGACAATCCCCTAAACAACCACATAAAACATTATCTAGGGCTGATAATTGTTTGACTAATCCGCCTCCCTGACTAATAAAACCGAGATGACGGCGGATTTGGTTAATATTTTCTGAGGTGACAGTCAAATCATTAATTTTAATTTCTCCCCGTTTGACGGGGGTTAATCCTAAGAGCGATCGCAATAGGGTTGATTTACCGGCTCCATTTAAACCGAGTAATACGACAAATTCCCCAGGATTTATTTTTAAATTAACTGCACTAAAAATAGGTCTAGCTAAAGATTTTGAATAAATACTTTCCAGATTTAAACATTCTATAGTCATTAATTTGTTGTGTTGTTTCAAGGTAAATAATATTTATGAGATTAATTAATATAGTGGCTTTCACTTTGTGGTAATAGTGGCAATTCATGAATTGCCACTACGGTATTGTTAAGCAGCCGATTTTTAAGGCTGAATTTTTGCCCGTTCTAAGGCCTGACGTAAACTTGCTAAATGTTCTGCGTGATTAACTTTTACTAACTTCTGAGAATTATATAAACCTTGGAATATAGCGTTTTGGGCTGGTTCATTTAAAAGTAATAGGGCAGTAATTAATTGTTCTCGTTGAGTGGCTGGTACAGAATCATCAATGACAATACCATGAGCTGGCACTTTGGGAATTGCCTGTAATACCCGTAATTGGGCGGCTTCGTCTGCTGTAATCCATGGTTCTGAGAGGGAATATTCTGAGACGGCTGCTACATCGGCTTGCCCCCTTAATACTGCTTGTAAGGCACTGGTATAACCGTCACCATAAGTGACTTGCGAGAAGAAATTTTCCAAGCGATCAGGTCCGTCAACGAAACCTAAACCGACTAATTCTGAGAGGGGGAAAATATAACCGGAACCTGATGTTTTAGAAGCAAAAGCCATACGTTGTCCTTGTAGTTGTGCGAGGGTTGATTTAGCATCGGCTTGGGTTTGCAGAGGACTATCTTTAGCAACAACAAAAACAGAATTATAGGTATAACCCTGAGAATAGTCGTCGCGCACTTCAGCTAAATACATTTTTGCTTGAGATAACTCTTCTGCTTTAAGGGATGCACGCCCGGCGATAAAAGCAGCTTGTCCTTTATTTGCCCGTAAACCTTCTACGGCGGCTGTTTCATCACCAATCACGGCTTTGACAGGTATTCCCATTTGTTTTGTCAAAAATTCGCTAACTTGATTAGCTTGATCTTGCAAATTCTTACTATCTTTACGGGTAGCAAAAATAATAGTTATTTCATTTAAGGGGGTTTGAGGGGCCGTAGTTGATTGGGCTACGGGCTGGGTTTGTTGAGTGGTATCGGTTGGGGCAGTAGCAGGCTGGTTGGCCTCTTCTATTTTGCCAGTATTACAGGCTGTCATGGTGGTCAAAATAGCTAGGGTGGCTGTGCCATATATGAGTTTTTTCAGGCCAATTAACATTGATATTTACTTCCTTTATTAATTTAATCGGGATTTTTAATTGAGAATTAATTGCAATAATCTTGATTTTATTTAAAGGTTTTTGGTAATAAATAGCAATAGATGTTTGATTATAATATTTAATATCAAAATAAAGAATACATTATAAAAACTTATAATCAGCTAAGGTGAGTTATTGTTTTGTGAGCTTTCTTAATCCGGTTCCCCCCAGAATTGGGGGGTTAGGGGGCAATAGGTTGAGAGTGCAGATACGAAAACTTCATGCCCTCACCCCCAACCCCTCTCCCAACTTTGGGAGAGGGGAGAAGAAAATACAGAAAATATTGAGAATATTCAAAAAAAATCCCGCAGGGGTGGATTTTTGTGCAGATATTTGGGGAATATTTGGGGAATATTTTTTTTAACTTTGCCGATAAGCGATCACTGCATAGAACGGATCGCCACTGCCTAAACCGAACATTTGCAGAATACTATTGAGGTTATTTACTTTACTAATAATTTCTGGTTGACTGAAGGCGGGTATATCGTTTTGATTTCTGACGGCGTTAAAATACTTTTCTACTAGGGCAAGCCGTTCGTTTTCAGTGGCTTCCCGCCAAGCAAATATGGCTTTTTCATAAAACATTCGGTTGGAAAAACTGAATATTGCTACGCCGCCTGGTTTTAATACTCGGTGAATTTCGTGAAAAATTGCATCCGGGTATTGTAAATATTGCACGGAAACACAATTTAAGACGGCATCAAATTCTTGGTCGGGAAAGGGTAATTGTAAATCTTTATTCAAATCTTGGACGAAATAATGATTAAAACGTTGATTTTTGGCGAGTTCTTCGGCGTTTAAACCGTGTCCTTCTACATGGGCGAAATCCATTTCTGGTGGTAAGTGGGAAACCCAACTGCTCATCAGGTCTAAAATTTTTGTGTTGGGTTGGAGTTTTTCCCGATATAGTTGGGTGAGTTGGCTAATAAAACCGTCATCAACGTGGGTGACGAAACGGGGAAAGGCGTAGAATAGGGTATCATCGCTATTATCTAATTTTAGGCGTTGATTACTGTTTAATAGCATAATATAATTTGGTGTATGGCAAATTTTGTCAATTTTTAGGTGATTTTAACATATAGTAATTTAATTTTGTTGGGGGTTTTATGTTTAATCGGATAATTTTTTTAGTGAATACTGTTTTGTTAACGGTTGTTGTTAATAATTTATTTTTAATAAAAGCTGAGGCTTTATCTGATCAAGTATCTAATCAGGTATCTGATCGGTTGATAATATCGCAGGCGACGGGGCAGACTTCTATTTTTTTGGAGGAGGGTAGAAGGCAGATGCAACGGGAAATTCAGCGTTTGAATAAGCAACGTCCTCAGCCGGTTTTGACGGTGAAGGCGGGGATGTTGGATTGGCAAAATTTGATGTTGCAGGATGGGCGGTTTAGTGTGTGGATGCCGCAGGCGACGGTGGCGGAAAGTCGGGAAATTTTGAATGTTGTTGATTATCCGATTACTTTACAAATTTTTGCGACTGATGTGGCGGATACGCAGTTTTTTGCGGCTTATTCTTTGCCGGTGTCTTCTGGTGCGACTAGGAATATGGGGGATTTTTGGCAGCGGGTGCAGGGTGAGTTGGTGAATACTACTGGTTTTGAGTTGATGAATAGTCGGGGGGTGAAGTTGCAAAGGCATGAGGGGCGGGAGATTAGTTTACGCAAGGGTGAGTCAATAATGCAGGTACAAATGTTTTTGGTGGAGCGGCGTTTATATTTATTGGGGGTGAATCAGGTGCAGGTGGGTGATATTCCTAGTCAGGCTATTCAAGGGTTTTTTAATTCTGTTCAAATTAGATAGGGTGTTTTGTTGATCGGGATGTTATGATCATCAATTAGGGTTGTTTTTATGAGGGGGTTTTATTGTGGATCTTTATGATTTGCCTAATGGATGGGAATGGTTTTTAATTGATCAAATAGGAGAAATAGTTACTGGAAATACACCAAGCAAAAAGAGAGAAGAATACTATGGAAATGATTTTCCCTTTTTTAAACCTAGTGACTTAAATAACGGTTATTATGTAGAAAGAGCAGAAGATAATTTATCTAATGAAGGAATTAAGAAAGCTAGATTGTTACCAGAAAAAAGTATTTTAGTAACTTGTATTGGTGCAACAATTAGTAAAACTGGATTTATCAGAGTAAAAGGAGCGTGTAATCAACAAATTAATGCCATTGTTCCTCATAAAAAATTCTTTCCAGAATATATATACTTTTGGTGTATTTCCACAATATTTAAAAATACTCTCATTACAGAATCCTCATCTACTACTTTACCGATCCTTAACAAAGGCAGGTTTTCATCATTACATATTCCTATTGCCCCTCTGAATGAACAAAAAAGAATAGTTGAAAAAATCGAGTTAATTCAAGAACGTACTCGCAAGGTTAAAAATGAATTAGATAATATTAAAGTTAAGTTGAAAAGATTGAGGCGATCGCTCCTGGCTTCAGCTTTTCGGGGAGATTTGACAAAAGATTGGCGGGCTGATCATCCTGATATTGAGTCGGCAACTGTATTATTGGAGCGGATTAAAAAAGAGCGGCGGGAAAAATGGGAACAGGCTGAATTAGAAAAAATGCGGGTTAAGGGTATTACGCCGAAGGATGATAAATGGAAGTCTAAATATTCTGAGCCTCAATCTGTGAAAAATATTGATGATTTGCCTAATATTCCTAATGGGTGGTGTTGGGTGACATTGGATACAATTATGACAAAAATTGTTGATGGAACCCATCATACTCCTGACTATACCAATCAAGGTATTGCTTTCTTATCGGTTAAAGACATTAAAAATAATGAAATATCTTTTGATGAGTGTAAATATATTTCTCCTGATACACATAAAGAATTAAGCAAAAGATGCTGTCCGAAACTTGGAGATTTATTAATAACTAAGAGTGGAACTATTGGTAGGTGTGCAGTAGTAAAAACAGATAGACCTTTTAACTTATTTGTTAGTGTGGCACTTTTACAACCATTCAATAATACAATAGATTCAAATTTTGTTTCTCTATCTTTTCAATCTTGGTTTCAAACAATTGATGTTCAAAATAATATAACCGGCAGTACAATCAAGAATTTTCATCTTATTGATTTTAAAAAACTAGCGATCAAATTTGCTCCCCTAGAAGAACAAAAAGAAATAGTGAGAAAATTAGAAAAAATGATGCAATTTGCTGATCGGGTAGAAGAACGGGTGAAAGAAGCAGAAAAAAAATTAGATAAATTTAATCAAAGTGTATTAGCCAAGGCATTTAGAGGAAAATTAGTACCACAGGATCCCAACGACGAACCCGCATCAGTATTATTAGGGAAAATTCAACAAGAAAAAAATTCAACGACTAGTAAGAAAATTAAAAAATAAACTGCTCCTAAGTACAGAACAAAAGATCAAAATTGAGGTCTAATATTGCCCCAAAATTTTCATTTGATAAAACTCTAAACGAGTAGGGGCAATTCATGAATTGCCCCACGGTCGGGTTAAACACAGAAAAACAACCGCCATTGTTTCATTTACTCCACCAAAAATTTGATAAACATTTAATTGCAAATACTTAAACAATTATCATAGATATTTGCTAAATATGACTCCTGTTTATCGAGCAAAATCTGAGGTGATACACGCATAACTTGCTTAACCAACGTAGGGCAATTCGTGAATTGCCCCTACTGTCTTGGAATTTTTAGATTATTAACTGATTTTTACATCAACCGGCGGAATATGGGAGAAACAAACGTTATTTATATTTTTTATCCTGTACTTAGAAACTGCTCAATAAAAACCGGGTTTTTCAGAATGTTGCTATATTAAACATCAATATTATTGAAAACTAGGAGCAAACCTTTGAATAACCCAACACCAATAGAAGAATTACCCTTACCACCCGGTAACTTTGGCTTACCAATAATTGGCGAAACACTCAAATTCTTTCGGGATCGGAACTTTGTCGAAAAACGTTACCGCCAATACGGCTCAATCTTTAAAACCAAAATATTTGGTAGTCCGACCATTATTCTTACCGGGGCAGAAGCAAACCGTTTCCTCTTCTCCCAAGAAAATAAAAACTTCACCGTCTCCTGGCCCCGTAGCGTCGAAATATTATTAGGAGAAAATTCCCTATCATTACAAACAGGCAATATCCATCAACAACGGCGAAAACTTATGGCACAAGCCTTTCAGCCCCGCTCCCTCGCCAACTATTTACCCACGATTATCGATATTACTAACCAATATTTAGAAAAATGGGTAAACATGAAAACCCTCACTTGGTATCCAGAACTGCGCAACTATACCTTTGATATTGCCGGCAAAATATTCGTAGGTAAAGATCAGAATGATATAATCAACCTCGCCGAACAATTTGAAATTTGGGTAGAAGGATTATTTTCTATACCGATTAATTTACCCGGTACAAAATTTGCTAAAGCCTGGCAAGCCCGCCAAAAATTATTAGAATATTTGGAACAAATTATTCAAGAACGACAAGCCTCTAATGATTTGGGAACCGACGCTTTAGGTATTTTATTACAAGCAGAAGATGAAACGGGCGATCGCATTCCTCTGGCAGAACTAAAAGATCAAATTTTAGTATTATTATTCGCCGGTCATGAAACTCTCACCTCAGCGATCGCCTCCTTCTGTTTATTGACAGCCCAACATCCCGCCGTATTAGCAAAAGCCAGAGACGAACAAAAACAATTTGATCCGAATATTCCGATCAGCCTAGAACAATTAAAAGAAATGACCTACTTAGAACAGGTGCTAAAAGAAGTATTACGCCTCACTCCTCCCGTCGGCGGTGGTTTTCGGCGGGCGATCGCCGATAGCGAATATCAAGGTTATCGCATCCCGAAAGGTTGGTCAGTGCAATATCAGATCAGACGAGCACACCAAGATGATAGCGTCTATGTATTACCAGCAGAATTCGATCCAGATCGCTTTTCCCCCGCCCGCCAAGAAGATAAAAGTCAAGTATTCAGTTTTATTCCCTTTGGTGGCGGATTGCGAGAATGTTTGGGTAAAGAATTTGCCCGCTTAGAAATGAAAGTATTAGCGGCGATGCTATTAAGGAAATATGAGTGGCAACTATTACCAGATCAAGATTTGACTTTAAATATTATTCCGACTCCTAAGCCCAAAGATGGTTTAAAAGTGATATTTGGGGAGATAATTTAACTGATATTTCGCTAGTTAGCGGATAAGCCCTCACCCCTAGCCCCTCTCCCAACTATGGGAGAGGGGAGGATTAATTAATATTTTTAGCGAAATTTGCAGCAAAATCTGCTGGTCCTTGAATTTTGATCTGTTTTAATTTAGTTAAAATCCCTATTTTTTTAGGCAGTGTTTCTTGAGAAATTTCAGTTAAAATTAATAAAGCTATTCTTTCTTGTTCAGACTCAGATAGCATTTTAACTTTATTAATCACTTCATCTAATAATTGAATCATAAATAAAAATCTCCTTCTGAATTTTCATATCTTGTTAAATTAATGACGTTGATAAATAGATGATATTTCAACATTAAATTAGCACTAACTCCCTATTGAACATAAAAAATATTTTCATCCCCATTACCTATTCCCTATTACCTATTCCCTAAAATTCATTTGCCATAATTAAAATATTTTTGTAAAGTTGAGAACTAATCCGAAATCCAGCAATATTAATCAAATCATCCATCATAGGTTGGATCATTGTAATAAATCCTCTTTCTTTAGCAATTAGAAGAATACCTAAAATGCCAACTACATTAAGATTTAAGTTATTAGCAATTTGGCGACCTTGATAATCATCTATAATTAATTGATCTGCGTTAATTTCAATAGCCAATGCGATCGCTTCAGATTCTCCTTTATCTATTTCTGTTTGCAATTGTGCTACTAGATCAGAATCAATAACTGTTTTAATTTTAATCCAATCTAAAGTTTGTACTTCTTTTGTACCTGGTACGTCATAACCTAAATTTGCCATTTCATCATAAACAGCTTGAGGAATAAAAATTGTCTTATATATTTTTTGCAATAATTCAATTTGACCAATAGCAGCGAGGTTAGTAATAGGAGATGTATTACTGACAATGATCATAATTCTCCTAGCCTTTTTAAAGTTTGCACATCTGCTTGAAAATCGGCAACATCATAATTAACACAAACCCCTCTTTTAGACATTTCTTGTTGAAATTGCACTAAGTGCATTCCGGCTAAACGGCGAGCTTGTCCTGTACTAATTTTCTTTTGCTGATAAAGTAAAATAGCCAATTCTAATTTAAGATCATCTTCTGACATTTGAGCAGACTTTAAAATTTCATCAGGTATTGTAATATTCATCTTTTCACCTTAAAAAATGGTTGATTAGGATTGTCTAAGCATATTTGCGATTAGCTTACTACATTATAACAATATTCCCGCAATACAAGCCGTCATAAAACACGCAATAGAGCCAGCCACCATCGCACTAATCCCTAACTTAGCTAAATCTGCCTGCCGATTAGGGGCGATCGCCCCAATACCACCAATTTGAATAGCAATAGAACCCAAATTAGAAAAACCACAAAGAGCATACGTAGCAATAATTTTAGTCCGTTCACTAATAAGATTTTGAGCTATTAACTCCTTTAAATCTAAATAAGCAATAAACTCATTTAAAATAGTCTTTTTCCCTAATAAAATTCCCACCTGTAAACAATCCTGCCAAGGAATCCCCATTAACCAGGCAACCGGCGCAAAAATATAAGAAAAAAACCACTCTAAAGAAAGTTGCGGTAAACCTACCACCTGCCCCAAACTCCCTAATATGCCGTTAGCTAAAGCTAAAATCCCTAAAAACGCTATTAACATCGCTCCCACATTCAAGGCTAATATTCCCCCATTTCTCGCCCCATCCGCCGCCGCATCAATTACATTCACATGGGTGCGTTTCACCTCAACCTCTACCCGCCCCGCCGTAACAGAATGTTCCGTTTCCGGTACAAACATCTTAGAAATAACCAACGCCGCCGGTGCAGACATGACCGAAGCGGCGATTAAATGGGAAGGAGAAACGCCAAAGGCAATATAAGCCGCCATTACCCCGCCGGCAATTGTGGCAAAACCGCCGGTCATGACAGCGTGTAACTCAGAAATAGTTAAAGATTCTATGTAAGGACGAATTAATAAAGGTGCTTCCGTTTGTCCGACAAAAATATTAGCAGCACAAGATAAAGATTCTGCTCCAGAAGTTTTCATGGTTTTCATCATTAATCTGGCAACCGATTGTACAGCCTTCTGCAAAATACCATAATGATAAAGTACCGTAATCACAGCCGAAAAATAAACGATAGTTGGTAATACTTTAAAAGCAATAAAATGTTCTGTAAAATTTTCACCAAAAAGAAATTTACTGCCGGCATCCCCAAAATTTAAAAAAGTTGTCACCACATCACCCAACGACTGGAATAGAATAAAACCGCCTTGAGTTTTTAAAATTAAAATAGCAAAGATAATTTGTAAACCGATTCCCCAAGCGACGGTATGCCAATTAATCGCTTGCCGATTGCGAGAAACAGCATAGGCAAAGCCTAAAAATACGATTAAACCTATTGCTGAAATAAATCTTTCCACTACCATAATGTTTTTTATTAATTACAAATAATTACAAATTGCTATAAATTAAATCTAATTCTCCGATAATTCAGCATTATGTTACAATTAGAAACCTGATTTGCGAGTAAAACTGAATTATTATGCCTTTACCTATAGTGGCTATCATTGGCCGTCCCAATGTTGGTAAGTCCACTCTCGTTAACCGTCTCGCTTCAACTACTGATGCTATTGTCCATGATCAACCGGGGATCACCAGAGACCGCACCTATAGAAATGCCTTCTGGTGCGATCGCCATTTTCAGGTAGTGGATACAGGCGGTTTAGTTTTCGATGATGATACAGAATTTTTGCCCCTGATTAGAGAACAGGCAATGACTGCCTTAAGTGAAGCATCTGTGGCCATATTTGTGGTAGATGGGCAGATGGGAGTGACTGGCGGCGATGAAGCGATCGCCCAATGGTTAAGACAGCAAAATGTCCCGATTTTATTAGCAGTCAATAAATGTGAATCTTACAAAGACGGTTTAAGTCAAGCCGCTCAATTTTGGGAATTAGGTTTAGGTGAACCCTTTGCTGTTTCTAGTATTCATGGCAATGGTACGGGGGAATTGTTAGATGAATTGATGAACTATTTACCGATCATCACAGAGGAATTAGAAGAAGAGGAAATCCGGGTTGCTATTGTCGGACGACCAAATGTTGGTAAATCTAGTTTATTAAATGCTTTCCTCGGTGAAAATCGGGCGATCGTTAGTCCGATTTCTGGTACAACTAGGGATACGATTGACACCCTAGTGGAAAGACAAGGCAGAACCTATCGGCTAATTGATACTGCTGGTATTAGAAAGAAAAAAAATGTCGAATACGGAGCAGAGTTTTTTGGCATTAATCGGGCGTTTAAGGCTATTAGACGGGCAAACCTCGTTTTATTAGTAATTGATGCAATTGATGGCGTAACCGAACAGGATCAAAAGTTGGCTGACCGGGTAATTGAAGAAGGGCGAGCCTGTGTGATTGTGGTGAATAAATGGGATGCGGTGGAAAAAGATTCTAGTACTATTTATGACTATCAACGGACGGTGCGTTCTCGGCTTTATTTCATGGAATGGGCAGAAATGATTTTCGTCAGTGCCATGTCTGGGCAACGGGTAGAGAAAATTATTGATTTAGTGAATAATGCTTTTGATCAGCATAAACGGCGGGTGACAACGGCGGTCATTAATGAAGTAATTGAAGAGGCGGTGCGCTGGCATTCTCCGCCGGCAACTAGACAGGGTAAACAAGGCAAAATTTATTATGGTACGCAGGTGAGTAGTGAACCACCTACTATTGTTTTATTTGTCAATGATCCCAACCGCTTTAATGATAACTATCGCAAATATATAGATAGTCAGTTTCGCCAACAATTAGGATTTACCGGCACACCTTTACGTCTATTATGGCGGGGTAAAAAGGAACGGGAATTGGAAGGCGGCCGTAATCTCAATCGGGCAACCAGGGTTTAGGGATAGTCATTAATTAATACTAAATAACCATGGATTTATTAAAATCATTACCGCTCGGTCTCTATTTAGAAAAACCAATTACCTGGTTACATAAACTAGACCCAAGAGTAAAATTATTGTGGTTATTCAGTTGTTTATTAACCCCGGTTTTAGCCAGTTCCCTCTGGCGCTTAATACTGGTTTTATTTTTAATTTTAGTCACCCTCACCGCTGGTATTCCTTGGCGGGTCTGGCGACAACAAATGGGCGGTCTATTAAGTTTCTGTTTTTTAATATTTTTCATGAGTGCCGCGATCGCCCCCGATGGATTATCAGTTACTTATCAAAACCGTTTACCCGCCAATGAAATAGCTTTTTCCCTAGATGAACCTAAATTAAATCCACCACAACCAACCAGCGAAACTAAACCCTGGGATTTTTTCCGACAATCAAATAACCCGCAACAAACAAAAACCCAACCAACTAAACCCGCTTGGCAAAATACCCCTGAATTACCACAACCTACTGATTATAAATATATTTTATTCCAACAGGGACCGATCAAAATTAGTCGCAAATCCTTAGATTTAGCGATCAGAGTTAGCACCCTATTTTTCGTAGTAATTTACAGCACTAACCTCTTCTTATTAACTACTGCTTCCGAGGAAATTACCGCTGGGATTGAAGACCTGATGGAACCCTTAAGAAAATTCAATTTACCTGTGACAGAAATTGCCTTAACCTTAACTATTTCCCTGCGATTTTTACCCCTAGTATTAGAGGAAATTCAAAACCTTATTAGATCCATTAGAACTAGGGCGATTAATTGGCGAAAATTAGGCTTAAAACAGGCGATTAATATTTGGTTAATTGTGGCAGAAAGACTATTAGAAAACCTCTTATTAAGGGCAGAACAAATAGCTAGTGCCATGATGGTGCGGGGCTTTACGACCCCCAATCAACACCGGGTAGAATGGCATGAATTGCAATTAAAAATTACCGATTGGTTTGTTTTAGGCGTATTAATTATATTTTGGGTGGCTCGTTGGCGATGGGGTTGGCAATAGAATTGATAATAAAAAAATATTCATAGTAACCATGCAGAATAATCAATAGAAGACTATCCTATCACTTAGTTTTATAAATAATCAATTGGCTTGATCCACCTTATGTTAAGGTAGGATATTGATAAAAATTATTGAAAATTAAGCATTTAGTTACTTGCTACAGCATCCCTCAATGGAAACTTACATGAATCATCCTAACTTTGGCCTTCTTTACAGGATATGTACCCTGGAAGATAGTCAAGAGTTATTTACAACCCTGTATGCACAACGTTTATTTTTCCTAGTAACTGCTGGCCCAACTGGTATTAAATTTGAGCCGATCACCCGTGCTGATGCCCGGATGTTAGTGGAAGTGAGACTAAGAAATTTACGACGTAGTGGCCGCACAGAAGATCATCAAAAGTTGATGGTGGTTCATAAAACGACTTTTCCCTAGGGAATATTTAAGTTTTATATTTGATTTTTATATGTGAGTTTTAATAAATTTTCTTTATGTTTGATCTAATCGCTGAAAGAATCCAGACAATTACAGCCGATTTACCTGCCACTGTGAAATTAATTGCGGTGACAAAGCAAGTATCGGTGGAGGTCGTGCGTCTGGCTTATCAGGCGGGTGTGCGGGATTTTGGTGAGAATCGGGTACAGGAGGCGATCGCTAAACAGGAAGCATTAGCAGATTTACCGGATATTACGTGGCATTTGATCGGACATTTACAAACGAATAAAGCTCATAAGGCGGTGGAAAATTTCCCCTGGATACATGGGGTAGATAGTTTAAAATTGGCGGAAAAAATTGATGAGGCTGCTGAAATATTAGGGAAAAAACCGCAGGTTTGTTTACAGGTGAAAATATTACCGGATGATCATAAGTTTGGTTGGCACGCTGCGGAATTAATAGCGGATTTACCAAGATTAAATGAGTTGGAAAATATGTCTATTCGGGGTTTGATGACTATTCTGCCGCTGGGTTTAACTGATGCAGAATGTTTGGATACTTTTCAAAAAACCCGGCAACTGGCGATCGCTATTCAGGAGCAAAATTGGTCAAATATTTCTATGAATGAGTTATCTATGGGGATGTCTCAGGATTATCGTTGGGCAGTGGAAGCGGGGGCAACGATGATTCGCTTGGGTACTATTTTATTTGGTTCTCGCTAGGGAATGGGGAATAGGGAATAGGGAATAGGTAATGGGGACGGCGAGCGTCTCGGTTACTGTGGGTTAGAGATAGGGAGCGAGACGCTCCCACTGGGATTTACGAAAATTTCGAGAGAATGATCTTATATAGCAGCCACTCAGGTAGTTAAGACAAAATTTCTGATAGACCCTTGGAACGGTGCGTTACACTTCGTGAACACACCCTACATATCTGTCCTAAGACGCATGGCGACTGCTATAAATGATTAATCAAAAATAATTAACTAATCAAAATATTAACTAATAGTTCTGACAGAGGGTTTACCATCAATAATTTCACCGACTAAAATCAAATCAGTCACCCCAATAAATAAACCATTTTCCAAAACACCCGGAATATTATTTAAAGTTTTTTCTAATTCTGCCGGCTGCTCAATTTTGTCAAATTTCACATCAATCACCATATTCCCCTGATCGGTAATTACCGGACCAGCTTTTTTCACGCCCATTCGTAAAGTAGGCTTACCACCTAACTTTTCAATTGCCCGCATCACCGGAGTCATCGCCATGGGTAATACTTCCACCGGCACAGCAAAAGTCGAACCTAAGCGATCAACTAATTTGCCACTATCTATCACCACGACAAATTGATCGGCCAAATAATCAATAATTTTTTCCTGGGTATGAGCAGCCCCACCACCCTTAATTAAATTCTTATGGGGGTCAACTTCATCAGCTCCATCAATGGCAATATCAATCCGATCCACCGCATCCAAAGTAGTTAAAGGAATCCCATACTGTTTGGCCAATACACAAGACTGAAAAGAAGTAGGAATCCCCTGAATATTTTGTAAATCGCCCTTTTGCAGACGTTCTCCCACGTATTGAATCATGAAAGCGGTGGTTGATCCTGTTCCTAAACCCACGATCATGCCTGATTTGACTAAATCGGCGGCAGCCTTGCCTACTTGCTGTTTCATTAATTGAGCGGTATCTGCACTCATGTCTGAATACTCCTAAATAAAGATTATGAAAATATTAATCATTATTAACTTTACCTTGTTAAGGCTTTCTAAAAAAGAGATAATTTATATCTAATTTGATAGAATAGAAAAACTCAAAGAATAAAACTATGCTAGAAATTACCCTCAATTGGAAACCTGACCCCAAAACTTTGACCCAACTGGTACAGGTCGCCATGCAAGAACAAAAAAGTTTAGAGACTCTGCTAGATGAAGCGATCGCTCAATATTTACAAGCAAATTTAGCCCATCAAACTACTTCTATCACCTCTAGTTGCCCTGACCCTTTCCTTAGTGGTCTCTATGATGGTAGCCCGGAATTAGCAACAGAAGCAGAAACTATCCTCACCGCAGAAATTCAATCCTCTTCCGGTTTATCGTGGAAAAAATAGGGGTGATCGCTGACACCGGATTTGTGGTTGCCTTACTTAATCGTAAGGATCGTTATCATAATGCTGTTGTTAGCCTATATCAACAACAGCAAACTATTGCCCTGCCCGAACCTGCATTAACGGAAATTGCCTATTTGTTAGGACGAGATGCGGGGATTCCTACTGTGGTTAAATTTTTGCGATCGCTCGACAAAAGCCGATTTCAAGTCATTTCTCTGACTCTTCCCGATGCTCAACGGGTTGCCCAGATTCTGGAAACCTATCAAGACAGTCAGATTGATTTTGTTGATGCTTGTGTCATGGCGATCGCAGAACGGTTAAACTTACAAACCGTTTTTACCTTAGATCGTCGAGATTTCAGTATTTTTCGCCCTCAGCATTGTCTAGCCTTTAACCTGCTACCGTAATTGTCCTTGCTATCCTAGAATGAAAACCTCTATATCAATATTTTAAGAATTGCCATAATTAAGTAAATATTACTAATAATCATTACATATTAGGTGTTTGATCATTGAGCATATTTGGGTAATCTATAAAAAATAAGTTTTTCTATTTTAGAACAATAGTATTCTTACTTATTAAATTTTTTGAAAAGAAATATAGCAATCCTAATGGCACAAATAAATCAAGGCTACCTGGTAATTACACCACCCATCCTCTGGATCATTATTGCCCTGATTTTTAGTGGTATCGAGTTTTTATTACCAAAACAAGTACCAAAAAGATTACGATTTGTTGCCTTGAGTCTAGGTATTGCCTGCTTATTAAACGCCGGTATTCTCTGGATTGCTAGTAGCATCTTTGGTTTTGATTGGCGGAATATTATGTATGAGGATGCTGAGTGGCAAATATTCTATTGGATGGGGATTGCCTTCACCATGTTAATTTGGGTGCGTCCTACTTTTACTCACTATCATATTAAGCCAGTAGTTTCTGTTGCCTCAGAAGGTAAAACGATCACAGAAATTTTGCCGGGTGAGACAGGTAGAATCCTTTATGAGGGAGTATCCTGGGCGGCGGCTTGCCAAGATCGGGAAATCAAAATTGATGCTAATCAAAAAGTATTTGTCCTACGTCGGGAAGGTAATACTTTAATTGTCTTACCAGAAGACTTATTTCACGGTTGAATTATTTTATTATTCATTAGTTTTTTAGGAGGAAAATTTATGTCTGCTCAATTATTAGGTTTATTAGCAGCGGCGATCGCTGGTAGTGCAGTTTTAACTAATAGTATGAAAATTACGAGACAAGGTGATCAGGCTCTGGTGGAATTTCTCGGTAAATACGAGGGAAAAAAATTGCAACCAGGTTTAACTTTTCTTACCCCATTCATTGAATACGTTGCCTGTAAAGAGACTTTGCGGGAACAAATTATGAATATTCCTCTGACTGAATGTACAACGAGCGATCGCCTGATTGTTACTGTAGATTTTGTGGTTTATTGGCGGATTCTGGATTTAGAAAAATCTTATTATAAAGTACAAGACCTCAGAGCTTCCATGTTAAATCTATTATTAGGACTGATTAGAACTCAAATTGCTACGATGGAGTTAGATGAACTTTACACGGCACGAGCAGAAATCAATGAAAAATTGGTAGCGGAATTAGACGTGGTGACGGAGCCATGGGGGGTAAAAATTACCAGGGTAGAAATGAGAGATTTTGTGATTGGTGGTAAAAATCCAGCAGGTGGTAATAATATTTTTAAAAAGGGTTGATGCTTTCTCATAAGAAAGTTTTTCCTGGCAATTATAACAATCTGGCTATTTAACCCTTGTAGTGACAATTCATGAATTGTCACTACAAGACTGGTAGGAAACCGCTATAATACATTGCAATAGTATTATGGATAGTTTCCTAAAAGGCTGCATTATAATGAAATCACTGACCTAGGAGTTGACCCCATGCAAAAAGTGCTGAATTATACATTTAACTTTATTTTTCATGGTTGGAATTTAATCTTTTTTATTCTTGTCTATTTATTCATATTACCGTTGAGTGGTTGGATATTAATAGCGACAATCCAAGGCTTAATACCTGTGGAATTTTTTATTACAGGCTTAGGTATTGTAGGTATTCCCACTGCTTGCACGATTATTGGTAATAAATATTTTTTCAAACAACCTTGGCAATTAATTAATCTTTTTTATGGCGTGGAAATGCCATTATTTATTTTATTTTTATTAAGGTTATTTATTTTTAGAGAATTAACTCCGGCTAGTAACTTAGTTATTTATACCTTATTAATTTGTGTAGCAGCCTTTTTCATTGAATTAATGTCTGGTTATCAGCGGGAGAAAAAATATTTTGCTTGGATGCAACTAGGTAGTCATACCCTGGTTTTATTGATGGGATTATATACATCAGCCTTAATCTTATTTTACGCTATACCTTGGGGATTTGCTTTTTTTAGAGAATTTTTCCGTTTCCAGTGGTTAACAGGTTTGATTGATGCTTTATTTCACTATCCGCTACAAGCATTTTGGGGATTATTATTGGGTGGATTATTTGTCGCTTTAAGTATTTCTATATTTGTTTTCATGCCGGTGGGGTTAGCCGGTTTATATGTCAATTCTGGTCAGAATATTATTAGAAATTTTGCTGCTCAATATGGGAAAAGTAAAGCAATATTTGGTTCCTTAGCCGTTGTTACAACTTGGGTAGTTTTATTTATTGGTCTTAATCAACAGCCCCAAATACAAGCATTTCAACTATTAGATCAACCGCCTTTAACTGATAGCGATCGCCAAACCGTATTAAAGCAATCGGAAAAAATTAGACAAGGTTTATTGAATAGTTATTTATATAATTATCGTTACTTGAGTGATGTGGAAAGTAGTAATGATATTGAAAGGATGTATGCTAATATATTTGGTTTACCGGAGTCAGTGACGACAAATATACAATATGTTTTTAATCAATTAATGTCGCCTTTCCTCTATCAAGGTAATTCGGGAGAACAGAAAAAAGCGGCAGAATTATACGAAAAGTTTTTTGATGTACCCTTACAAAAAGGTGAACAAAAGGAGGTATTACACGCCCTGCAATCCACTTTTAATCAGGAAGAAGTGAAGGCTGGTTTATTAAATATTGGGGTGAAAAATGTTTGGTTAAAACGGCAGGAAGTGAATATTACAGAACATGATAGTTTTGCTGATGTGGAACTTTATGAGGTTTATCACAATAAAACTAATGAAGTACAGGAAATTTTATATTATTTTTCTCTGCCAGAAAGTGCGACTATCACTGGTATTTGGTTAGGTGATACAGCAGATCGGGTAAAACGTTTTCCTTACCAAGTTTCACCGAGGGGAGCCGCTCAAAAGGTTTATAATTCGCAAGTACGGCGGGAGAGACCAATTGATCCAGCCCTATTAGAACAGGTAGGACCGCAACAATACCGTTTACGAGCTTTTCCAGTACCAGTGGGATTAAGATGGGGTGAAAAAGCTGATCAAGTTAATCGCCCGGTAGAAATGCACCTTTGGTTAACCTATCAAGTGTTGAAACAGGAAAAAGGTTGGCAATTGCCTCAGTTAAATGAAAAACGTAATATTTTTTGGACGAATTTCACCGAGCGACGTTATAACGGTAAAAAGGTGAAAAGTTATTATCAATGGTTGCCTGATTTTCTACCTGCGACTAATAGCCTAGCATCACAACAATTAACTAGTCAGCAAGTAAATTTAGATGGTGGTTTACAAATTACCGCTCAACCTTTAGGCAAAGAGGATTACAATTTACCAACTAATCAAAAGTTTGCGGTAATAGTTGACACTTCCTATAGTATGGGTAAACACGCCCGTTCCTTACGTGATAATCTCCAATGGTTAAAAAATAATGGTTATGCTGATCAAAATTCATCTCAGCAAGTTGTATCTGATAATGATGCTGATCTTTATTTGGTGGGTACTAATGGCAAAGCCCCTGTCAGAATAGATGATTTAAGTAATTTTAAAGAGCATGATCTAACCTATTACGGTACAGTGCAACCCGGTGAAATATTACAACAGTTTGTGAAAATGCAGGGTGAGACTAAATATGATGGCATTTTACTATTAACTGATGCCGGTAGTTATGAGTTATCCCAAGATAAAAAAGATTTACCTGAAATTAATAGTCCTTTATGGTTTATTCATTTAGATGAGGCTATTTCGCCGGCCTATGATGATGCCACTATTAAGGTTTTACAAAACAGCGCTGGTGGGGTGGGGACTGATATATCAGAAGTATTACAGCGGATTACTACCACGCAAAAATTAACTGCTAACCTGGTTAATCAGACTAATCAAACAAAACCAGTTAGTAATTCATCAACTGCCACAAAAACAGTCAAACAAGATCAGCTAAAACCTGCTGTTGTCAGCGTGGTTGATGGTTATGCCTGGTATTTACAGCCTAATATTACTAATATTATCAACAATTCACAACCTGAAACCTTTGCTCCTTTAGCTGCCCGACAATTAGTATTAGGGATGAGTCAACAAATGTCTCAGGAAACCTTGCAATGGTTAGATAATATTCATGCGATCGCTAAAAATCACAAAATTGTTACACCCTATTCATCCATGATTGTGTTAGTGAATGAAGAACAGCGTCAAATGTTAGCAGAGGCAGAAGCATCAACGGATCGGTTTGATCGGACAGCGGAAACGGGTAAAGAAGCTCTGTCTAAACCGTTTAATCCTTTAAATTCACCGACTCAAACGGCTGCTATTCCAGAGCCTAGTCATATTTTAGGTACAGGGGCGATCGCTATTTTATTAATCATCAGTCGCCAACGTCGTCGGTCAAAAACAGTGAAATTTGATTAAGGGTATATAACTGTTTTTACCCTAACGTACTAGAGGCAATTTATGAATTGCCTCTACGGTATATAGTTAATCACCATATTTTTCTATACATTTAATATTAATTACAAATTATCGGTATTATGATATGTTGGAACCGGATAAAATTATCAAAGATAAATATCAATTTAAACAGCAATTAGGTCGGACGGCTGCTGGACGCAAAACTTGGTTAGCTTTTGATTTAGAGACAGGCGAAAAAGTAGTGATTAAACTATTAGCATTTAGTCCAGAAATGCGGTGGGAAGAATTAAAATTATTTGAACGGGAAGCAGAAGTTTTACGAGTATTAGATCACCTGCAAATTCCGAAATATCGGGATTATTTTGATTTGGAAAAGGATGTGATTAATAGTCTGCCTTGGTTTGCTTTAGTACAGAATTATATACCGGGTTATTCTTTACAGGAAATACTTGATCAAGGGAAAACTGTCACAGAAAAACAAGCGAAAAATATTGCGATTCAAGTATTAAAAATACTAAACTATTTACACACTTTAGAACCGGCGGTATTACATCGGGATATTAAGCCCGGTAATTTAATATTAGGGGAAGATCAAAAAATTTATTTGGTTGATTTTGGGGCAGTACAATCTCAGGCAACGGTGACGGGTATAACTTTTACTGTGGTGGGAACTAGTGGTTATGCACCTTTGGAACAATTTTGGGGACGAGCAGTTGCTTCTTCTGATTTATACGCTTTGGGAGCGACTTTAATTCATTTATTAACTGGTATTCCACCGGCGGATTTACCGCAGAAAAATGCTCGTATTCATTTTCGAGATCAGGTGAATATTAGTGAACATTTTGCTGATTGGATCGACAAAATTACTGATAATTTAGATAATCGTTTTCCTGATACTAAAACTGCTTTAATCTCATTACAAAATGAAAATTTAATGACGATTAAAAAAACATCTGAAAAATTAAAAAAATTGTCTAAACCAGCGGGTTCTCTCATTAAAATCCAAAAGTTATCTGAAACATTACAAGTAGAAACTCCTTCTCCTGGTTTTAGAATATTATTAATGAATCAAAGTTTTTTTGGTATATTATTTGCTCTCTATCTTGGTTTGGTTTTAGTTAGTTTTTTCTCTTTCTTTATATCCGCAATATTTATGGTAGGCTTAGACCTTTCTTATAAGTTTTTGGTCTTGCTGATTTTTACTATTCTAGTAATACTTTTTGCCACTCTTTTTACGGAAAAACATTACTTGACTTTAACCCGTAATCAATATTTTCAAATTAATAAAAAATTTCTAGGATTTATAGTAACTAAAGAAAAGTGTCATTTATCAGATATTATTAATGTTTTTTTGAATAAAGAAAAAGGTCATTACAGTTTAAAATTTTATACGGATAAGAAAAAATATAAGTTAGGACCGGCCTTGGGTGAAAATGAAGCGGCTTGGTTGGCTCAGGAAATACAGGATTGGTTGCGGGATGATTTTTATCGTTAATTAGGTAATAGGTATAGTAGCCACTCAGGTAGTTAAGACAAAATTTCTGATAGACTCTTGGAATGGTGTGTTACACTTCGTTAACACACCCTACATATCTACCAATTAATACTTTGCCAATTGTTTAAAATTTTCATGGTTTCTTCATAATCTCTTAATCTGCCTCCCTGCTGATATAAACGACTAGCATTTTGTAAATCGGCGATCGCCTCCCGTAGATCGGCTCTGGCTCTCATTAAATCACCTTTTTTCTGCTGACTTGTCGCATTTTGATAATAGGTAATTCCCCGATTGTAATAGGCATCCGCATAACCAGGATTGAGAGCGATCGCCTTAGTATAATCACTAATGGGATTTACACCCCTGGTTGGTTCATCGGGGCTAACTAATAGACTACGAGCTAAACCTAGATGGAAATAAATTTCTGGGGTATTTGCTGGTTCCTTTTGCAAAGCCCGATTAAAATGGGCGATCGCTTCCCAGGCATTTTCCTGATCTAATTCACTCAAACCCCTCAGATATAAAATTTTCGGATCATTCTGATTTAACAAAGAAACTGGTGTGGCAACCGTCGGGCGATCATCTAATTGCAAAGAAGCTGGATTTAAACCGACATCAGCTAATTTGCGGATAAAAGTATTAATCGGTACTGCCGCATTAAAACCTGTTTTGATGGGAGCGACATCACCGGAATTAGTTTGAGCAAAACCAAATTCCCCTTGACCGTGAATGCCAATCACTCGCCCATCCGCATCAAATACTGGACCGCCACTCATGCCACTCCAAGTTACTGCTTGATAACGCAGGGTGTAACCTTCAGGCCGACTGCGGGGGCGACTAGTCACTAGACCGGGTGATAATTCTGGTTCCCGATCTGCTCCAAATAGACCGCCGGTAGCAGGAAAACCAAATACATATATTTGGGAACCGATCACTGTCTGTTCCGAATTACCGAGAATAGAAACGGGGTAAATTTCTTCACTGGTAAACTTGACTACTGCCAAATCTGGTTTATCTTCGTTGGTTTGTAGGCTAATTACTTGGGTGACAGGATGATTATTGCCATCACTGGTCCGCACAGCATATTTGACTGTATTATCAGACACTACATGATTAACGGTTAATACGGTATAAACGTTGCCTTGGCGGGCAATAATCACACCGGAACCATCGCCTAAACTGCTATTAATTTGCACGGTGATGGGGGCGGCTATTTCTGCTACCTGTTGGGCAGTTTTTGGTTGAATCGGTTGAATAGGTTGGTTTTGGGCAATTACCACGGGTGTGATTCTGCCCGGCTCTGATTGGGCGATCGCCCCTCTGACTAAACCTGTTGTATTCAGGAAAATACTGCCAACCAATAAGCCAGCGAAGGAATAAATGGAATAGTTAGAATAATTTTTCATGTTTTTTAGCACTTTGTACAAACTATAAAATAGTCAATATTTATGGTATTCAGGTCAATGGACGGCAAAACCTACTATTTTGTTCGCTGTTTTCAAATATTTTAGAAAAATTGCTATTCATAGCAATCCTTCATAGGTTGCAGTAAATATATTGACTGATTTCACTGAGAATTGCTATATTAGCAGTTAATTTGTCATTATGACAACTGACAATAGTATAAGTAAAAATAATAATGGGAAATATGAGTAAAAATATTAGTAAAGGCAATAATCATCAAAATCGGGTAGTTTATGCAGAATTTGGTAATTTGCCTGATGATCCTGCTTTAGAACGGGCTACCCCTAATTTACCACCACAACAACAGAATATTAGGGTACAGGCAACTAGTAAGGGCAGGAAAGGTAAAACTGTGACGGTGATTACTGGTTTTCAGGAAAGTGAGGAAAGTTTGACTGATTTATTGAAAAAGTTAAAGACTCAATGTGGTGCGGGCGGTACTTTGAAGGATCAGGAAATGGAAATTCAGGGTGATCATACGAAAAAGTTATTAGAAATATTAGGGGGGTTGGGGTATAAGGTGAAAAAAAGTGGCGGTTGATTTAGGGAATAGGGAATAGGTGGGGTCTGTCAAGTAAATTGTGTCAAGGCGAAAATTAGAGAGGTAAACGACCCTCAAACTCAATAGCTAAGTGATTTAACGCTCTTTTCCAATCTCTAATGGGCATGGTCCTTTTTTTTGATAGATTGTTAATCGCTAAATAAATCGCTCTCATCACTGATTGATCATTAGGAAAGATACGATGATTCTTTAATACCTTACGTAAAGTCATATTGACTGATTCAATCGTATTGGTCGTATAAATTACTTTGCGAATCTCATCAGGAAAAGCAAAGAAGGTAATAATATTCGGCCAATGATAAA
>Ga0209575_10000211_pt1 | contig 56736 bp, 50 predicted proteins | sample Medcelwee11metaG_FD_187172 | JGI IMG/M metagenome (GOLD analysis project Ga0209575, IMG submission 187172) | Freshwater pond sediment microbial communities from the University of Edinburgh, under environmental carbon perturbations - Medium... | ecosystem: Environmental > Aquatic > Freshwater >...
GGCTTCGGCACACTCCTTCCCCCATGACTCTACGCCAATCACACCCGCTGCGTCTCTCCTGCGGCTTACGCTCTCGCTTCAACCTACGGCTCTACGGTCGGGCATTGGCTATCGGGGACTAACCGCCTTCGCTTCGCTCTCCATGGCGGTCAGCGATCGGGTAAAGGATCATTAAAATCATCACTCATTTTTATTTTTCCTTTGAATAAACCTAATTTTCTCGGATTATCTGTGTTATTCTCCAATGTTTTTTTATTGAAATTTATTTTTAATGCGTCAATAAATTCAATCAATTTGATTTTATCACTGTCAGATAAAATTAAAATCTCACGTTCGATTTCTTCTACAGAAAGGCTCATTGTCATAAGTCCTCATTTTTCATGACCGATAAATAAGCGTTTTTCATGCGGCTATCCAATGTTACTAATTCCAGATCATGGGCTAGTGCGGTTGCAATAATAATCGCATCAGGCAATTTCCCGCCGCGAATACGTCTAAAACTTATGGTTTCTTTTTCAACAATTTCACTCACGCTAATAACCGTCACAGCATTCACAAAGCTTTTAATCACCCTTTCTTCTTCAAGCGTAAGTAGTGGAAAACTTAACAACTCTATTCGTGTAATTTGGCTAATCGCAGAATTATCAGGTTTAATATCACTCGTCGGTAATATTGCCAACCCTTGTTTCAATAAGCCAATCACAATATTGGTATCAAGTAAAAATTTAATTCCACTCATCACGCATCTTCCGTTGAATTTCTATCGGATCACCATCAAACACGGCACTATTTTTGAGAATACCGCTAAAAACAGCAAAACCGTTTTCATTATTTTGTTGAAGATGTTCTTTCGTGAGAAACGATTGTAAACGATTTTTTAGAAACTCAAACACTTTTAATTGCTCTTGTTCAGGTAGCATTAAAAGCGCCGAATTAATTTCTTGCGCTGATAAATTCATTGTCCCAACTCCTGTTTTAACTGATTCAACAAAACATCACTCTTGGCAAACGACTCATGCAACAACGCCAACAACTCCGTGCTGGTATAACTGTGTTCCACTTCCGCCACATGCGGGTTTTTAATGTCCAGATTATAATTAGTCGCTTGCAGGTCTTCAATAGATACTTTCCAGGCTTGCTCATTCTCAACGCGGGTTTTCCACCATGCCTTTAAGTTCTCAAACTCGGATTTTTGTATCGGCTTGGTTTTTGAATACGCTTTTACACCTTCGGGTAACTGGTGCTGCCAGTACCAAATCTCTTGAGTCGGCTTGCCTTTGGTGAAAAATAACAAATTCGTGGCAACGCTGGCATAAGGCTGAAACACTGAATTGGGTAATCTAACAACCGTGTGTAAATTACATTGTTCTAACCAATGCTGGCGAATCCGCGCTTTTACCCCGTCGCCGGTCAACGAACCGTCCGGCAACACAATCGCCGCCCGCCCGTCGGTTTTCAGCAAACGAATCATCAACAGCAAAAACAAATCCGCGCTTTCGGTGGTGCGGTAATTTAGCGGATAATTGGTTTCTATGCCATCCGACACCGAAGCCCCAAACGGCGGATTGGCTAAAATCACATTCACGCGGTCTGGTTCTTTGATAGCCGTATATTCACGCGCTAAACTGTCGTTGTATTCAATGGCGGGAACTTCAATATCATGCAAAATTAAATTCGTTACCGCCAACATAAACGGCAACGGTTTTAACTCAGAACCGCGTATATGCTTGGCTAATAATTGTCTGTCATCATCAGTTTTCACTTCTTTGCGGATATGTTCAATCGCACAGGTCAAAAAACCGCCCGTACCGCAAGCGGGGTCTAAAACAATTTCCCCTAAACGCGGATTCAGCAATTCAGTCATAATTTCCGTAATCGCTCGCGGTGTATAAAACTCGCCATAATTTCCCGCGCTTTGCAAATCCTTCAAAATGCTTTCGTAAATATCCCCGAATACATGCCGGTCTTCCGAGTTGTTAAAATCAATTTCATTCAATTTATTCAGCACTTGGCGGATAATCGTGCCGTTTTTCATGTAATTATTAGTGCCTTCAAAAATTTCTTTGACAATAATAGCGCGTTTGTTGCCGCTGCTAATGTCCATATTTTTCAAGGTTGGAAACAACGCTTTATCAATAAAATCGCGTAACTGATCACCGGTCAAACCCTAATCATGTGCTGCCCAGTTGCGCCACTTCAACGGGTCTGGAATCGGCGATTGAAAATTATCATCCATCGCTTCTAATTCCTGGTCTTTATCATCCAGGATTTTTAACGAAATCATCCAGCCTAGCTGCTCAATGCGCTGGGCATCCCCAGAAACACCCGCATCTTTGCGCATGATGTTTTGCAAGGTTTTGACAATATTACCGATATTTTTCATTTATGCTGCCATCCGGTAGATTTCTGTTTCTAAGTTTCTTAACGCGCTCAGGTAGTTCTCTTTACCGCCGAACCATTTAAAAATTTCCAGCGGTGTCCCGATTTCACGGATCACTTCATCCGCCTTTAATACGCCTATTTCTTCAATGTGTTCAATGCCAACATCAGCATATTTATCCAACAGTGCGCGTAAAACTTTTTGCGCTTGTTCACCATATTGATTGAAATAATCACGTTTTTTAACTTTATTGGCGCGTTCTCTGCGGGTTAAGGCGGGTTTATCCCAAGCGACGTGACAAATCAGATCGAAAACATCCAGGTCTTTTTTAATTTCTTCCTGTAATTCTTCTAATAAAATACCGTGATTTTCCAGTTCCTCAATAATAGCCTTTTTCTTTTCAGCCGTGTTCCAACGTGTTAAGAAATGCTCAAGGCTAGCAAATTCTTTAAGCAATCCTCTTCTGGTATAATCTTTCAGGCTTTCAGTAATAAGTTTTCCGTTAGCATCTAAATGCTGTACCCGTTTATTCAGCAAGGTGACATTTACCCCCACAACATAAATTTTACGCGGTTCTTCAATGACATTACCGCCGTCAATGAGGTGCGGTTTATCGTCGTTTCCGGTTTCTCCGCTTGTACCGTTGCCGTCGGCTTTGTCTTCCTGATTCTCAGTTTGAAAAATATCGTCATCGGATAATTCGGTATTATCATCTGCATTGATAATGGTTTTAATCATTACTGGTTCGCCGTCAAAATCTTTATCGGCAAACAAATGTGTGACATTGCGAAAATCCATAATCGTAAAAAACAGCTTGCCGTATTCTTCATCAACCCGCGTTCCGCGCCCGATAATTTGTTTGAATTCTGTCATCGAGCCGATGTTGGCATCCAAAACAATCAATTTGCAGGTTTTAGCATCAATGCCAGTGGTCATTAATTTTGAAGTCGTTGCAATGACCGGATAACGCTCTTCGGGATTGATAAAATTATCCAATTCGCGTTTACCTTCTTCATCGTCTCCAGTAATTTTCATCACATATTTATAATTTTCCAGCACCAATTCTTGCGCTTCATTGACAATCGCCTGCCGCATCCTTGTCGCGTGTTCAATATCCACGCAAAAAATAATCGTCTTGTCATACACACAGGTTTTACGCAAAAACGCCATAACCAGTTTAGCGACTATTTGGGTGCGTTCGTCAATAACCAGATTGCGATCATAGTCTTTGAGATTATAAAGGCGATCATCCACTAACAATCCTTGCTTATCCGTTTTACCCTGCGCCGGTCTCCAGCCTTCCAAGTCAACATTTAAGCCCAGCCGAATGACTTTATACGGCGCAAGAAAACCGTCTTCTATACCCTGTTTGAGTGAATAAGTATAGATGGGTTGACCAAAGTAATGAATATTGGATATTTCATACGTTTCTTTCGGAGTAGCGGTTAAGCCGATTTGAGTGGCAGTCGTGAAATACTCCAAGATTTCCCGCCACGCACTGTCACTGGCCGCGCTTCCACGATGGCATTCGTCAACAATCACTAAATCGAAAAAACCGGGGCTAAATTCACGGTAAGCATCGCTGTCTGTATCATAATCGGTTAAACCTTGATAGAGCGCAAGATAAATCTCGTAGGCTTTGTCTATTTCTTTGTGCCGAATCACCGTCATTTTATCTTTGAAATGCTTAAAATCGCCGCGCTTGGCTTGGTCAAGCAAGGCGTTTCTATCCGCCAAAAATAACACGCGCTTTTTAACGCCGCTTTTCCACAAACGGTAAATAATCTGAAAAGCGGTATAGGTTTTTCCGGTGCCGGTTGCCATCACTAACAATAAACGGTTTTGCCCGTTGGCAATGGCTTCCACACTGCGGTTAATAGCGATTTCCTGATAGTAGCGCGGTTTACGCCCAGACGGATCGAAAAAGTAATTGAACTCGGCTATTGTAGCGGCTTCCGGGGTTTTGATACCTTTGTAATGTAGATATTTTGCCCAAAGCTGCTCAGGTGATGGAAAACTATCAAGATTGTGCCGGGTTTCAATGGTTTTTGAATAACCAGAACGATCATGTTCAATAAACCCATCGCCGTTAGTGCTGAATACAACAGGAACATCTAAAATTTCACCATAATTCAACACTTGCTGCATCCCCGCGCCTAATGCCAGAGTGTTCTTCTTTACTTCGATAATGGCAACCGGAATATTGGGTTTGTAATACAAAATAACGTCAGCAAATTTCTTTTCCCCACGCTTGGTTTTTTTGCCATTGACATAAATCCGCCCGTCAGTGAAATAAACATTTTCACGGATGTGTTTTTGTAAATCCCACCCGCTTTTTATCAGGCTCGGCAAAACATAGTGTGTATAAATGCTGTTTTCTGAAAGCTCTTTTTTGCTGATCATTAAATTTTCCTTTCTACAATCAAAACAGCACATTAATTTTTGCTCGTTACCCAGCACGGTAGATACTTGTCTCGGGCATAACGATACCCCGCAGTGGAGGCGGTGGCAAGCTGCAAACGGAACTGCAACATCTTTGGCGTGAGGTAGTGCGGATTTACGTCAATCGCGGTGGTGTAGTCCTTGTGTTCCAGGAAGTTGAGTACTGGCTTGTATTTCATCCGTGAAATCAGTCTTTGTGTACCTTTGCGCCTCTGTGACTTTGCGGTGTCCCCTTCGGCTGCGCTCAGGGCAAGGAGCGCAGCCAAAGGGTGGTGCATTAGGTGTTAATATAGTTATAGTCTGGTACTTATCCCAGCGCGGGCTGCTAATCGGGCATGTCCCAGCGCCAATTGAGGATTTCCGGCATATCTTGGCCGTGTTGATTGATGTATTGCTGGTGTTCGATGAGCTTGACTTCGAGTTGCTGCTTAAGGACGCGGCCCTGGTCGCCGTGCGGCAGTCGGTCGAGGGCATCCATCACTAGGTGAAAGCGATCCAGATCGTTGAGTACCACCATGTCGAAGGTGGTGGTGATCGTGCCCTCTTCTTTGTAGCCACGCACATGGATGTTGGAGTGGTTAGTGCGGCGGTAAGTCAGTCGATGAATCAACCAGGGATAGCCGTGGAATGCGAAAATCACCGGCTTGTTTTTGGTGAAGAGCGCGTCGAAAGCGCTGTCGTCTAAGCCATGCGGGTGTTCGAGTTTGGGTTGCAGCCGCATCAAATCCACCACATTGACCACCCGAATCTTCAAGTCTGGCAGGTGCTTGCGCATGATCGAGACGGCGGCGAGGGTTTCCAGGGTCGGCACGTCGCCACAACAAGCCATCACCACATCTGGTTCACCGCCTTGATCATTGCTGGCCCATTCCCACACGCCAATCCCGGCGGTGCAGTGTTTAATCGCGGCGTCCATCGTCAACCACTGGGGAGACTGATATTTGCCCGCGATCACCACGTTCACATAATCACGGGTGCGCAGACAATGATCCCAGACTGAGAGCAGGCAGTTGGCATCGGGCGGCAAATACACGCGCACAATCGAGGCTTTTTTATTCACCACATGGTCGATAAAACCCGGGTCTTGGTGGGTAAAACCGTTGTGGGCTTGCTGCCACACATGCGAGGCCAATAGATAGTTGAGCGACGCTATCGGCTTGCGCCACGCCAGTTCAGCCGTCACTTTCAGCCATTTGGCGTGCTGGTTAAACATCGAGTCGATGATGTGGACAAAGGCTTCATAGCAATTGAACAAGCCATGTCTGCCGGTGAGTAAATAGCCTTCCAACCAGCCTTCGCACTGGTGTTCGCTCAGCATCTCCATCACTCGGCCATCGGTGGCCAGAAACTCATCGTTGGCAGCGGTGCGGGCTGACCATTGCCGGTCGGTGGCTTCAAACACCGCGTTCAAACGATTGGACAAGGTTTCATCTGGGCCAAAAATACGGAAATTGCGTTGCGCCTGATTGAGCTTGATCACGTCACGCAAGAATTCGCCGAGAATCTGGGTGTCAGCAGCGCGCACCGCCCCTGGTGCCGACACCGTGACCGCAAATTGGGTAAAGTCAGGCAGAATCAAGTCGTGCAACAACAGCCCACCGTTGGCATGTGGATTGGCTCCCATACGCCGCGCCCCGGTGGGCGCTAAAGCGGCCAATTCTGGTACTAAACGGCCTGCTGCATCGAATAATTCTTCGGGCCGGTAACTGCGTAACCACGCTTCTAGCTGTTGGAGGTGTTCGGGATGGATTGCTGGACTGGAGAGCGGCACTTGGTGAGAGCGGAAAGTGCCTTCGTTAGGCAGGCCATCGACCTGTTTTGGCCCAGTCCAGCCCTTGGGCGATCTGAGTACGATCATCGGCCAGCGGGGCCTGGTGGTGTCGTGATGGCTACGCGCTTGGTGGTGAATGCGGCGAATTTCTTCAACTATTTGTTCTAACACGTCCGCCATGCGCTGATGTAGCAACGTGGGATCGTCACCTTCGACAAAATAAGGCGTCCAGCCGCAGCCCCGGATAAATTGTGCTAATTCTTCAGGTTCGATGCGCGCCAGCACGGCGGGATTGGCAATTTTATAACCGTTGAGGTGCAGAATCGGCAACACCACGCCGTCGGTGATCGGATTGAGGAATTTGTTAGAGTGCCAAGCGGTGGCCAACGGCCCGGTTTCCGCTTCGCCATCGCCGATGACGCAAGCCACAATTAAATCTGGATTATCAAACACGGCTCCGAAAGCATGGCTGAGTGAATAACCCAGTTCGCCGCCTTCATGTATCGATCCGGGACATTCGGGCGAAACATGGCTGGGAATGCCGCCGGGAAAGGAAAATTGGGTGAACAGCTTTTTCAGCCCGGCTTCGTCTTGGGTAATGTGGGGGTAAACTTCGCTGTAAGTGCCTTCCAGATAGGTGTTGCCCACCAAGGCCGGGCCACCGTGACCGGGGCCTGCGATATAGATCAGATTCAAGTCATAGGTTTTGATGATCCGATTGAGATGCACATAAATAAAATTTTGCCCAGGGGTAGTGCCCCAATGTCCGAGCAGAGTGCGTTTCACATGCGCCAGTGTCAACGGCTCGCGCAACAAGGGATTGTCATGCAGATAAATCTGCCCCACTGACAAATAGTTAGCGGCACGCCAGTAGGCATCTATGCGATCAAGCAAAGCGGGGGAAAGGGTGGCTGTCGTCATTGTGCAAACTCCTGTGAGAGACCCAAATTAGGCTGACTCAGCTTAACACACTGCTTGACACAGAACAGGCTAAGGGCGGCGTCATGCAGCGCTGGTTTGCTTATAATAGATTGATTTTACTGTTTATAAATAAAAGTGATAGATAAATAAAAGGCATTATTGACTAATACCCTAGTCACCTTGACAAACCCCCTGTTATAGCATGAAGAGCGGTGTCACCCGAAAAAGGCTGGTCGCCAGAAAACACAGTGACTTATTCAAACCAAGTAGAAATCATCATCACCAAGCCGACGCCACCCAGTAATACACCCACTGGCGTTAAATCCACCACGTAGAGGCTATTGAATGCCACCACTAACGCGGCGCTGATCATCAGGCTGCTACCGATTAAGGCGGTGATTTGGCGTTGGCTGTTGGTTTTTAGGGTGATTTGTAAGGCGGCTAATTCAGCGGCGGTGCGTTGTCCACGTAATTGATCGGCGCGTAGTTGGGTTAAGATTTCATAGGCCAAGCCCGGTAATTGCGGCAGGCTTTCTAACCACAACGGGGCTTGGGTTTTCAGATTTTCTACGAAGGCTTTGAGTCCTACGCGCTCGCGCATCCAGCGTTCCAAAAAGGGTTGGGCGGTTTGCCAGAGATCGAGTTCTGGGTACAGTTGGCGGCCTAAGCCTTCGATGTTGAGTAAGGTTTTTTGTAGCAGCACCAGTTGCGGTTGCACTTCCATATTAAAGCGGCGGGCGGTTTGAAATAAACGCAGCAATAATAAGCCAAAGGAAATGTCTTTTAATGGGCGGTTAAAAATCGGTTCGCAAACGCTGCGAATGGCTCCTTCAAATTCTTCGACTCTCGTATTGGGTGGTATCCAGCCTGAATCTAAATGTAATTGTGCGACTCGCCGATAATCGCGGTGGAAAAAAGCCAGGAAATTTTCTGCTAAATAGTGTTGATCGTCGCGGGTTAAAGTGCCCATGATGCCAAAATCCACGGCGATATAACTAGGATAGTCGGGATTGCTGACATCGACAAAAATATTGCCGGGGTGCATGTCGGCATGGAAAAAGTTGTCGCGAAAGACTTGGGTAAAAAAGATTTCTACGCCGATTTCTGCGAGGTATTTGAGATTAACACGATTGGCGCGCAGTACGGCTAAATGACTCACTGGTACGCCGCTGATGCGTTCCATCACCAACACTTTGGCGTTGGTGTATTCCCAAACCACTTCAGGCACATAGAGTTGTCCAGACTCTTCAAAATTACGCCGTAAGGTTGCACCGTTGCCTGCTTCGCGTAATAAATCCAGTTCGTCATAGAGGTTGCGTTCAAATTCGGCGACGACTTCTACGGGGTGCAGGCGGCGGCCTTCGCTCCAATAACGTTGGGCGAGTTTGGCAAATAAATACAGGACTTCAATGTCGGCGCGGATGCGTTTTTCTATGCCGGGGCGCACCACTTTGACCACGACTTCGCGCCCGTTGTGTAAACGTGCGACATGGACTTGGGCAATGGAGGCGGCGGCCAGGGGTTCTGCTTCAAAGGAGGCGAACACGCGGTCTAGGGATTTGCCGTAGGCTTTTTCGAGGATGAGGCGGGCTTGACCCGCTGCAATCGGGGTGACTTGATCCTGGAGTTTGGCTAATTCTATCGCTAAATCATCGGGTAGCAGATCGCGGCGGGTCGAGAGGATTTGTCCAAATTTGACAAAAATCGGGCCGAGTTCTTCCAGAGCTAGGCGCAGCCGTTCGCCACGCGGCACTTGTGCGCGAGTGCGTGCCCAGTACCAATAGCTGGGGGTTAAATACAGCACAAAGCGTAACGCGGGCAGTAAATGGGTGGCGCGGACAATATCGTCCAGGCCATGACGTACCAGGGTTAGATAAATCACCATGAGACGTAACAGTTGACGGGGATGTAACATGCAGGTGTGTGGGATTCAAAAAGGGTAGTGGGAGGACGAAACGCGCTGTGGACGGTGCGTCACGGTTTGGTTTCTAAACGCTGGATGCGCTGGGTGAGGCGTTCGGTGGCGGCGCGTACTTGGTCTACCTCGTCCAGGAATGCCTGGACTTCGGCATGGGCAGGGAGTAAACGCAATTCTTCTTGGGTGTATTCGGCCAGTGCCTGGGGTGCGCTGATCCAATTGTCCCGTCCCCACGCCCAGCCAGCGCGTAACGAGCGCCCCAGCCAGTGGGCGGGTAAATCGCCAAACAGCTTGGCGAGGTTTTCTTCCCAGTCAAAGCGCAGTCCCTTGAGCGCCGTGGCGAGGCTTTGTGCAAAGCCGATGTCGCCTTCAATCCGTACCTCGGTTTGACCCGCCAACGTCATCGTGGTTTGGCTCAACAGCCGTAACAGGCTAAAGGGTCGCGCATCAATGCGTGCTTGCGGCGGCTCGGCGTGGCTCATACTCAGCCGCAGTAAGCCATCCGGGCGCACACTCAGAAAACAAACCAGGCCGGTGTCGCGCAGTTGTATCGCCAAGACTTTGCCCGCTGACGCGGCCAGCGTCTGGCGGGTGAAGGAATCCTGGTTCAGGGCGTGATTGAGGGCAATTTCCAGGGGAGCTAACACAGGTATTTTTCCAGGTAAGGACAAAAAAGCCAGCGAATCAGAACTTAAAACCCCGGTGTAAGGCGACGATGCCACCGCTTAAGTTGTGGTAATCACAGCGTTCAAAGCCAGCGGTTTCCAGCATGTTTTGCAGGGTTGCTTGATCGGGGTGCATCCGTATCGACTCGGCCAGATAGCGGTAACTGTCTTGATCCTGGGCGATTAAGCCGCCCAGGCGCGGCAAAATTTGGAAGGAATACAGATCGTAAATCTGCCGTAAACCGGGCAGTTTGACTTTGGAAAATTCCAGCACCAACAGCCGTCCGCCGGGTTTGAGTACGCGCCACATCGACGCCAAAGCCTGTTCTTTGTGGGTCACGTTGCGCAGACCAAAGGCTATCGTGATCACATCAAAACTATTCTCAGCAAAGGGCAGGCATTCGGCATTGGCTTGCACATAGCGAATTTTTGCGCCCATTCCCTGATCCAGCAAACGGTCACGGCCCATATTCAGCATGTCGGCGTTAATATCCGACAGGATAACCTCGCCTTGCTCGCCGACTTGCTGGGTAAAACGCAGGGTCAAGTCGCCAGTGCCGCCAGCGACATCCAGCACGCGCTGGCCGGGCCGCACGGCAGCCAATTCGACGGCAAATTTTTTCCAAAGCCGATGAATCCCCAGCGACATCAAATCATTCATCACATCATAACGGGTGGCGACCGAATCAAACACCGCTTTTACCCGAGCGGCTTTTTCCTGTACCGGCACCTGCTCAAAACCAAAATGAGTGGCGTCCTGATTGTCCAGTGGCTGGGCGTTATCGACAGAAGACATGGGAAAGTAACCTGGGCTTGGGGGATGCGCTGAACGCACCGCGATGGCTGGAAAGTTCGGATTGTACAGCAAGGCTGAGGGGGGCGAAAGCTGAACCCGGATGCGGTGAGTGGCTGGGTGAGAAGACCATAAGAAATCTTGATGTGACTGCGAATAGAACCTCACCGGTTTACCCTGTTTAATTGGCGCAAAAGCGATTAGTATGGGCGGATAGCGTGACACGAATACCTAAATAGAATAAATAAGCCCGATGTCACAAATGCTTGCAAAATATTCCCAGGAGGAGACTGTATGGGTGACCCTTGGCACCGCTCGACGGAGAATCAGAGAGACCCAAGCTTGTTTTATGTGCTGTGTGTGAGTTGCTGTCTTCTTGGTGGGTGGCTGCCGCTTAAAAGCCAGGCGGTGCCCATTGACTTGGCGTATCCGCCAGGCAATCCAGCCGCCGCTGAGATCGCCGCGCAGGTCTACTTTGTCAACCATTTTTACGCGCTTAAAAACTATGCGATTGAAAAGGTAGACGATACCGTCACACTGGTGATTAATAAAACCCAGGGCGGTAATATTTCCATCAATACCGTAGAACGGTATCTCAATAACAGTTACCAAGATGGCATTGTGAAAGCCAAAGATTTGGCTGTTTTCAGCTCTGGGCGACTTCAGGGCACGGGCATGTTGATTACCGAATATCAAGACGAAAGCAAAAGCCAGACTTATGAAATTTGGTTGCCGCGTTTGCGAAAAATTCGCCGCTTTGCAGAACCGGCGCATGATGATGCCTGGAGTGGCTCGGTGTTTACTTTTGGGGATGTGTATTTGCGCCGTCCTCACCATGAACAACACGAGCTGCTGGAAAGTCTGGCCTTTCCTGATTGTTTGCGGGTTATGGAAATTCCCGCAGGCACCGAAGAACGTTATCTTAACCCAGCCAACCTACCGCAGCCCTATTGTTTTCCCAAAGGACGCTTGGTGTATCAACTCAAAAGCACGCTGCATTCCCCGCAAGAATCCTGGTATGACTATCGGATCAGTTATGTGGACGCGATGACTTTTGCCGATTACCGCACCGAGTATTTTAAAAACGGGACGTTGGTCAAATTGATTGATCGGGCTTGGGACAACCTGAACGGTTACGCAGGCAAAGACCCGCGTGCCCTGTCTTGGCGTTATTGGTACGGGGTGGAACCCGCCAGCGGACACGAAAGCTGGGCAGTGATCCCGCCCGCCGTGGTGCGGTTTAATACCGACCGACCAGATAATTTTTGGACCGAACAAACCCTGCGCCAGATTAATCGCTAAGCCGCTTGATTCAGGCAAACACCGCGCAGAAAGCGCTGCTGGTGGCGACTTGCCAGCAGTATTCCAAGTCTTGGCCGACCAATTTCACCACCGCGCCGTCTAAGCGCCCTTCCGCCGCCAAGGCTTCTAAAGTGCCCAAAATCTGTTGCGGGGTGAGTGGCGCACGATACGGGCGTTTTTGCGCCAACGCTTGAAACACATCGGCCACACCGATGATGCGGGCTTCTAAACCCACTTCCGCTTCACGCAAACCGAAAGGATAGCCGCTGCCATTGGGGGATTCGTGATGAGAACCGGCCCAGATGGCAATGTCTTCCAGCCCTTCGATGCGTTGTAAAATCTGGTAGGTTTCAAAGCTATGATGATGAATAATCGCTCTTTCTTCCAAAGTGAGCGGGCCGGGTTTTTCTAAAATCGCATCGGGCACCTTGAGTTTGCCCAAATCATGCAGCAAACCAGCCACTTCAATCTTTTCACACACTGCTGCGGATAAACCCTGTTTTTCTGCCAATAAGCGCGCTAAACGGGCCACACCCTGTGAATGTTCCAGGGTATAGGCGCTTTTAGTATCCACAATATTGGCAAAAATCATCCCTAATTGCCGCAATTCTGCCATATTTAACGACAAGTTTTGCTGGGTACGTTCGAGTTTCGTCAAATAACGCCATAAATGCCGCTGTTCCAAACCGAGCCAAAAAGCATCTTGGGCGGAAGCCGTCATAAACACCTCGATTAAGACCGGGGCAAAGAGACTGCCATCTAATTCTGAAATCACTTCACGAATTGCGGTTTTAGACACCAACACGTTCTGGTGTTGGTAAAAAGCAGCCAAGGCGTCCACCCGATCCACAAGAAAAATCAGGTTGCTCATCAAGCGCGTATGGGGACTTAAGGTCTCGACAGACAACTGCTCCCAGCGGGTGTGATGATGCAAAATGATCTCGCTTAAAGGCTGCAAAGGCGCAAAACTTTGCAACAAAGTGGCTCCAGCTAAACAATGGGTTTGCGCACCTGGCCACTCCATTTTACTGAGGATGTGATTGTGCGCACTTGCAGAAGAAACCCCGCAATCATGTAACAAGGCCGCATTGAAAAGCGTGTCGAGTAGGGGTTGAGTGAAACCCAGCAATTTTCCGCAACTGTCGGCCAGATAGGCGACCCGTTTGCCATGCTCAAGCGAGGCGATGCCGACCAAATCCAGCGCATCGGCCAACGCAAACACCACTTGTCGAAGATTTAAATGCATAGCCACCATAAAACCGTCATCTCAGCTTATCACTCATTGAAATATCCGCGTGGCTCAGCACGCGCTTAGCAGCCTATCATCGCACTGAAGCAGTAGACAGCGTATCCTAATCAGGCTATAAGAGAGCCGGATTAGGATACCGAGTGCGCCCGCTCAACCCTGTTGATTCGTCCCCGACACTTTTTGATGAGAACTTGCTATGCAGATGATTCAATTGATTTATATCAGTATCCAAACCAGACCACTGGGCACCATAGAACTAGAAAGCATTCTCGAAGTCAGTCGCCGTAATAATCTGGCGCAAGACATCACCGGTTTGCTGATTCTTAAAAATCAGTATTTCATGCAAGCCCTGGAAGGGGAAAAAATCGCCGTGCAGACCCTGTATAAAAAGGTTAAACAAGACCCGCGTCACACCGATGTTTCTATTATTTCCCAGGAAGAAATAAGTAGTCGCAGTTTCTCAGGTTGGACGATGGGTTTTAAGAATCTGGATACACTGAGTTCCATAGATTCTCAAAAACTCATTAATTTTGCCCACACCGATCTCATCACCGCTGATTTTGCCACTCAGCCTTCGGCTATTATGAGCCTATTTCAAGCTTTTGTGGAAACTCCTTAGATCATGTCTAATTTGCCAAACCGAGGTGGTTTATACGCGATTACTGACACCGCGTTGCTGGCAGAGCGGGGCTTGGTCAGCGCTGCCGAAGCGGTGTTGGCGGGTGGTGCGCGGGTGCTGCAATACCGCGACAAAGGCACAGATCAGCCACGCCGCTATCAAGAAGCCGCTGCGCTACAAGGCTTATGTGCGCAATACCAGGTGCCTTTGCTGATCAATGATGATGTGGCGTTAGCGCTGGCGGTGGGGGCGGCTGGTGTGCATTTGGGCGAGCAAGATGGCAGTGTCGGCGACGCCCGATCCCGTTTAGGTGCGCAAGCGATCATTGGCGTCTCCTGTTACAATGAGTTACAGCGCGTGCGCCAAGCCCAAGCCGACGGGGCGGATTATGTGGCTTTGGGCAGTTTTTTCCGCTCAGCCACCAAACCGACTGCCCGCGTTGCCGAGCTTGGCTTGTTGCCAGCGGCCAAAGCCCTGTGCAATTTGCCGTTGGTGGCGATTGGCGGCATCACCCCAGACCGAGGCGCGACCCTGATCGCGGCGGGTGCTGATTGGTTGGCGGTGATTCAAGGCGTGTTTGCGCAAGCCGATGTGCAAGGCGCGGCGGCCCAGTTTGCCGCCTTGTTTCCCCAGGTTTGACTGGCCTGCGGTGCTTGCGCATCGCTTACTCAGCTAGAGAACTTCCATGAAATACAAAGATTTGCGCGACTTTATCGCGCAATTAGAACGCACGGGGCAGCTCAAACGCATCACCCAGGCGATAGACCCCTATTTGGAAATGACGGAAATTTGCGACCGCACTCTGCGAGCGGGCGGGCCGGCGTTGTTGTTTGAACACCCCAAAGGCTCGGAAATACCGGTGTTAGCCAATTTATTTGGCACACCACAGCGGGTGGCGCAAGGCATGGGCGAAGACTCCGTGGCGGCCTTGCGCGAAGTCGGCAAACTGTTGGCGTTTCTCAAAGAACCCGAGCCGCCCAAAGGGATGCGCGATGCCTGGGAGAAGCTGCCGATTTTCAAACAAGTGCTGAATATGGCTCCCAAAATCATCAGCCAGCCGCCTTGCCAACAACACAGTTGGCGCGGCGATCAAGTCGATTTAGCCCGCTTGCCGATACAAACTTGCTGGCCAGAAGATGTCGGCCCGTTGATTACCTGGGGACTGGTGGTTACGCAAGGGCCGCACAAAAGTCGTCAAAATTTAGGCATTTATCGTCAACAAGTGATCGGAAAAAACCGCGTGATCATGCGCTGGCTGTCTCATCGGGGCGGTGCCCTGGATTTTCGCGAGTGGCAACAAGCCCATCCGGGCCAGCCGTTCCCGGTCGCCGTGGCTTTGGGTGCCGACCCGGCGACGATCCTCGCAGCCGTGACCCCGGTGCCTGACACCTTGTCAGAATATGCGTTCGCCGGACTCTTGCGCGGCAGTCGCAGCGAACTCGCCCAGTGCTTACTGCATGGGTTACAAATCCCGGCCAGTGCTGAATTTGTGTTAGAAGGCTTTATTTACCCAGATGACTTCGCCCCTGAAGGCCCCTTTGGCGATCACACTGGTTATTACAATGAAGTAGACCAGTTTCCAGTGTTGACCATTGAAGCGATTACCCACCGCGATCAACCGATTTATCACAGCACCTACACCGGACGCCCACCCGATGAACCCGCTATTTTAGGGGTGGCGCTCAATGAGGTTTTTATTCCGATTTTACAAAAACAATTCCCAGAAATCGTGGATTTTTATTTGCCACCAGAAGGCTGTTCTTATCGTTTAGCCGTGGTGAGCATTAAAAAACAATATCCTGGTCATGCCAAACGCATTATGCTCGGCGTTTGGTCATTTTTACGCCAGTTTATGTACACCAAGTTTGTGATTGTCACCGATGCCGATATTAATACCCGCGATTGGAAAGATGTGATTTGGGCCATGACCACGCGCATGGACCCTGTGCGTGACACGGTATTGATTGAAAACACCCCGATAGATTATCTGGATTTCGCCTCGCCAGTGTCTGGCCTGGGTGGAAAAGTCGGCTTTGACGCCACGCACAAATGGCCGGGAGAAACCCAACGCGAATGGGGACGCCCGATTACCATGAGTGCCGTGGTGAAAAACCGCATTGATGACATTTGGGATAGTCTAGGTATTTTTAACTGAGTATTGCACCATGTACGCACCTACTGTGAATATGTTTAAGCCAGTTTTTTACATCATCGGTATTTTTCTGGTGGCTTTGTCATTTTTTATGATTATTCCGGCGTTAGTCAATTTATTTCTGCTGCACAAGCAATGGATAGAATTTTTACAAGCCGCCCTCTTGTCATTATTATTAGGGCTTAGCCTGATTGCCCTGTTCCGCGTAGAAAAATTCTCTTTATATCCACGCCAAATGTTTTTACTCACTACCCTGACTTGGATTGGGGTATCCATGGTAGCAGCATTACCGATGGTGATTATTGAAGGGATTAGTTTCACAGATTCTTTTTTTGAAACCATGTCGGGTGTCACTACCACCGGTTCCACCATTTTTCCACATTTAGGTGACTTATCACCGGGTATTTTGCTCTGGCGGTCTTTGTTGCAATGGGTGGGTGGGATTGGTTTTATTGTGATGGCTGTGGCAGTTTTACCCTTTCTGCGCGTGGGGGCCATGCGTTTATTTCACACTGAATCGTCGGATTGGACTTCAAAAATCACCGCACGCACCACCACGATGGCTAAATTAATTTTTGTGGCCTATTGTATTATTACCGTGCTGGGTGTGCTTTGTTTTCAACTGGCGGGCATGTCCTTTTTTGATGCAATCAACCATGCGATGAGTGCCGTGTCCACTGGTGGCTTTTCAACCTACGATAATTCTTTTGCCCACTTTGAACAACCAAGCATTCATTGGGTTGCCGTGATTTTTATGATACTGGGCAGTTTACCCTTCGCGCTCTATGTACGCATGATGCACGGTGATTTTTTGAGTCTGTTTCGAGATCAACAGGTACGCGCCTTTATCACGTTTCTCACTGTCAGCACCGCTTGTTTAACGCTTTGGATGGTGATTAAACATCACACACCCTTGCTGGATGCAGTGCGTTTAACCGCCTTTAACATTGTGACAGTGGTAACCACCACCGGTTATGCGTTGACTGATTACACCTTATGGGGTAGTTTTTCAATTGTGATGTTTTTCTTTCTCACTTTTGTTGGTGGTTGTTCTGGTTCTACCGCAGGGGGGATTAAAATATTTCGATTTCAAGTCGCCTATATTATTTTACGCAATCACATGCGGCAATTATTAGACCCCAGCATTGTCTATAACCAAAAATATAATGGACACTCAATCAACGAAGATATTTTTCGTTCATTAGTGGGTTTTTCCTTCTTTTTTGCCATGACGATTGCATTGCTGGCCTTAGCCTTGTCTTTATTTGGTTATGATTTGGTCACCAGTTTAAGCGGTGCGGCGACGGCAGTGGCTAACGTAGGCCCAGGGCTTGGTCACATCATCGGCCCAGCAGGTAACTTCTCCTCTTTACATGATGGCGCTAAATGGTTGTTGGCTTTAGGGATGCTGATGGGACGCCTAGAAATCATCACCGTATTGGTGCTGTTGACGCCTGGTTTTTGGAGATCTTAAACACACGCTGACTAGCCACCCATAAAATCTAAAGGATCGCCGCAGAGTTGAGCTGCACTCGCATCGTTGCTCTGCGGTCAATCTGTTGGGGCCACTATTCAGGATAAATCAAACAGGATTTACACGATGGAGCAAATTTTGCTTGGCGCAAGTTATCGTCTATACAAACCAGATTAATCGCGGTAATTTGTCAGCATTCTGTCTGACACAGGCGCTTTTTCTTAGCAAAGTTCTCGGTGATTTTTTCTAACCATAAAATTAGCCACCACACTTGGATACCCTATGCATAGTCATGTCTGTAGCGCAGCTACTTATGCGCAACTGGAAGCACTCCCCATCCTGGCAAGCTGCCACCGGCGTTCTTTAGCGCGGCTGGTGCCCCTGTTGCAGGAAAAAAAGCTGGAGGCTGGAGAAGTTTTATTTGATTCTGGAGAGCTGGCAGAGACCATGTATTATGTGTTGACTGGACAATTAAACTTATTTTCTGGTCAACGCTGCGTTGATAAAATCTCCCAAGCTTTTGTTGGTGAAGAAGCGGCACTCAGTGCCGACACCTATTTATCCACTGCGGTGGCGGATGAAACAGTGCAACTGTTGGGCTTTCCTAAACAAGCCATGCAAGAATTGCAGGCGGAAAATCCTAAGCTCGGGCCACAATTATATCAATCATTGGTGAATCATCGTAGCGATAAACAACATCCTTTCCAATTGGTGCCCAGCCGTAAATCAACAAAAATAAAAGAAAGTTGGTCGATTGGAATCGGTTGGTTACTCGCAATCTTGCTGCCTGCCTTGGTCTACTATTTGACTAGACAAGAAGGGCTGCCGTGGACTTCGATTAACTTTCTCACCATCTTCTCGGCTGCCGTCGTCATGTGGGTATTTCGTTTAGTACCAGAGTATATTCCCGCTTTATTTATTGTGATGACGGTGATTATTTTAGATTTGGTGCCAACGGACACTATTTTAGCCGGTTATTCTTCAGGCAGTTTTTTTATGGCACTCAGTGTGTTTGGGATTGGTGCTGCGCTGGTGCAATCGGGACTGACTTATCGAATCACACTGCTTATTTTACGACAGTTACCCAAATCGGGTTTTTGGTATGAGTTTGCTATTTTCATCATCGGTATTTTTCTCACACCGGTGTTGCCCTCAGCCAATGGACGCACCAGCCTGATTTCTCCCTTAGTTGAAGACATGATAGAAGTCTTGGGCTATCGCAGCAAAGGTTCGGCGGCTACTCAATTAACAGCGGCAGCTTTTATCGGAATCAGTCTCTTTTCTGCGTGCTTTCTCACCGCTAAATCAATTAATTTCGCTTTATTTGGCTTATTTCCCACCCAAGTGAAAGATCAATTTACCTGGGGATATTGGTTATATGCTTCTGGGGTGGCATTTGCAGTGATGTTTGTGTTGTATTTTATCCTGTCTAAATGGTTATTCGGTCGTGATGAAACCCCTCATTTATCCAAACGACACCTCTGCGCACAACTGCAAATTCTAGGGCCAATCAGTATTCAAGAATGGGTGGCCCTATTGGGGATTTTCTTGTTTCTAGTGGGGGTGATGACCGCTTCTATCCATAAAATCCAACCACCCTGGATAGGATTGGCCATTCTTTATATTTTATTAACTCTAGGCAGTATTTCTAAAAAAGGTTTCAGACAGGAAATCGACTGGCCTTTTTTATTGATGCTAGGTGGTTTTGTGGGCTTGGTAAAAACCATGTCTTTTTTGGGGGTTGATGTTTGGTTTGCCCAGCATCTGGCCTGGATTGGCAAATTTATGGGCACTGACTTTCCGTTATTTGTGTTGATGCTGGCAGTTGCCATGTATATTATTCGTCTGGTAGTTCCTAATAGCGCTGCCATTATTCTAGTGGCTTCCATTTTCATGCCCTTAGCACAGCATCATGGTATTAATCCTTGGATAATCGGTTTTGTGGTACTGATGTTTAGCGATGGTTGGTTTATGCCTTATCAATGTTCTTATTATCTCCCATTGCTATCACAGGGTAAGTTACCCCAACTTTTTGATCACAAATCGCTGTTGGTGTTTAATGCCTGGAGTAATCTCATTCGTTTTGCGGCAGTGTATGCCTCAATTCCATTCTGGAAATCCATTGGTTTACTTTAATCTGTCAGCACCCTAGGAATTTCCTTATGCAAACGGCTACTTTTTCACGTGCGATGACTCTGTTGTTTTTGCTGGTACTCGCAGTTTTTTTGATTGTGCAGAATGTCAGCAAACCCAGAGTTCTCATACTGCATAGTTATTACACGGATTTTTCTTGGGTGCAAGATATTAATGTGGGCATTAATCGCATCCTGGAAAAGAAATCATACAAGGTGCGTTGGCATTATATGGATACCAAGCGCCATCCCGATCAAGATTTCATGGTGCGTGCCGGTAACACCGTGCGTAATATGATCGATAGCTGGCAGCCAGATATTATTATTGCGATTGATGACAATGCCCAACAATATGTGGCACGCTATTATGTGAATCACCCAAAAATAAAAATAGTCTTTACTGGGTTGAATAAAACAGAAAAAGATTATGGTTATGATCAAGCCACCAATGTCACGGGCATGTTGGAACGAATTAATTACCAGGCAGTGAAAGATATTTTGTTACAAGTTCTGCCACCGGATAGAAGACGGGTGCTACATGTGTCTGATGTGTCAAATACTTCTGAAGGCATACATAATGAAATCGTGGCATTTGATTGGGCACCACTGCAATTACTGGATTCCATCCAAACTGCTACTTTTGATGATTGGAAAAAAGTAATCCATGAAGCCGAAGGCAAAACGGATTTTTTATTATTAACGCACTATCACACGATTAAAGAGTCGCCAACTGGTGCTATCGTATCACCCAAGGAAATTATTAAGTGGACTAATGCTAACTCGGCCTTGCCTGGTATCAGTTTTTGGGGATTTTATGTGGAAGATGGCGGCATGATGGCCGTTGCCTTATCCCCTTATGAACAGGGTGAAATTGCCGCAAAAATGGCGGTGAATATCATTGAGAATGCCACGCCACCCAAGCAAATCCCGGTAGAAACCAGTCACTTATTTGTCATGTATATGCGTGACTCAGAGATTAAAAATCGCCTAGGTAGTTTGAATTTACCTTTAGTCTATGAGGCATTTGCAAAAGCGACTAACAATTATTATGAGTAAAGTGGTCGCCTCAAATTCAGATCATAAACTGGCTGATAACCCGCCTACTTGGTCAGTGGATTTTTTGCAATTGGAAAAAATTCCCTTACTGTCTGAATGTCGGCGGCGTTCTTTGTCTCGCTTGGTACCGCATGTGAAAACGCGGGCGGTGGTTTGTGGCGAAGTGCTATTTAACTCTGGGGAAAGCGCAGAAACCCTTTATTATATCTTGCAAGGCAGCGTGCAGTTGTTATCTGCACAAAGCACTCCTGAACAGCTCAGTAGCGGTTTTTTTGGTGAAGAAGCGGCAATTTGTGCAGAAAACTATCAAGCCACTGCCACTGTCTGTGAAGCGGGTTATTTATTATGTTTTCCACGGGCGATTTTAAGTGAAGTGCTAGAGGTCAATCCCACCGTTCGCACCGGTTTTTATCAATCACATATCAATCATTATTGCACCGCAACCCATGCCTTTCAGCGTTTAAATGAAAAAGAGTTAGAATCACAAGTGGATATAGCGCTCAATCAGAAACTGGCCCTGGGTTGGTTGCTGGCGTTAGTAGTACCTGCTTTGGTGTATTTTGGTTTAATTGATTCGGCTTTATCCTGGCCAGCGGTCAACTTTTTAACGATTTTTTCCGCTGCAATTGTGATGTGGATATTTGTCCTGGTGCCTGAATACGTGCCGGCACTGTTAGTGATTACTGGTGTGATTGTTTTAGGCTTAGTGCCTAGCGAAGTGGTGTTATCTGGCTATTCTTCCGGGGCTTTTTTTATGGCCTTGAGCGTGTTTGGCATAGGCACAGTGTTGGCCCAATCTGGATTGATTTACCGGCTGGCATTGCATATTTTGCGTTATACCCCAGCCACCCAATTTGGATATGGTTTGGCGGTTTATCTATTGGGTTTGTTATTAACGCCGCTGTTACCGATGGTCAATGGGCGGATTAGTGTCATAGCACCGTTGCTCAATGACATGGTGGATGCTTTGGGATATAAACGAGGAGGCATTGCGGCTACCCGTTTGGCAGCCTCGGCATTTGCTGGAGTGACCTTGTTCTCAGCTTGTTTTTTAACTGCTAAAGCGATTAACTTTGCGGTTTTTGGTTTTTTTCCAGAGCAAATTAAGACCCAATTTACTTGGGGTATTTGGTTGCAGGCAACCTTAGTTGCACTCTTGGTGCTGTTGATCTTGGATGTGTTATTGTCCACAGTATTTTTTCGTAATACCGAACAACCCCGATTACGATCCGGACATATTAGCGCACAATTAAAGTTAATTGGTGCGCCCAGCCGTCAAGAATGGATTGCAGGGGGGGCGATTGCCGTGTTTTTTGTCGGGATGCTGACTGCTTATTTGCATAAAATTGATCCACCTTGGATAGGCATGGGAGTGTTATTTATTTTATTAGCACTGGGCAGTCTTTCAAAAAAGAGTTTTCAACGAAACATAGACTGGGCCTTTTTGTTTATGTTAGGTGGTTTTGTTGGACTGGTGAAAAGTATTAGCTTTTTAGAAATAGATCAGTGGTTTGCTACGCATATTATGTGGCTAGGACAGTTTATGCGGGGTAATTTTTATTTATTCAGTGGGTTGCTGGGTTTATGTATTTATGGGGTTAGGTTATTGGTGCCCCCGAATACCACCGTGGTGTTATTTTGCTCAGTGATGATTCCATTGGCCGTGCAACAAGGGATTAATCCTTGGCTAGTAGCCTTTATGGTCTTGTTGTTTACTGAGGGTTGGTTTATGCCTTATCAGAATTTTTTCTACACCAGTCTGGTCGAAGAAACTCAGGAAAAACAACCATTCGACAAAAATCAGTTTATTTATTTTAATCTATTCACGAATCTCATTCGTTTTGCCGCCGTGTTTGCGTCGATTCCTTATTGGCAATATCTTGGTTTGCTCTGAGAGGCGGCGGTACTGTGACAGTTAACCATGAACCGGATATTTAAATGTTTGCAATGACACATAAAAATTTTGCGCAACTGATTGCGATTCCCTTTTTACTGGTGCTGAGCATTTTTTTGATTGTCCAAAATATCAATAAACCGCGAATCTTAATTCTGCACAGCTATTACACTGATTTTTCTTGGGTACGGGATATTGATTCAGGTATTAATCGGGTTTTAGAAAAACAATTTTATAAATTACGCTGGCATTATATGGATACTAAGCGGCATCCAGATCGTCCATTTATGGAGCGTGCTGGGGTGACGGCCCAGCAAATGATAGACAGTTGGCAGCCTGATGTGATTATCGCGATTGATGATAATGCTCAAGAATATGTGTCGCGCCATTATTTGAATCATCCTAGAATAAAGATTGTGTTTGCGGGTGTGAATAAAACTGTGGCGGATTATGGTTTTGAAACAGCGAATAATGTCACCGGTATTTTGGAGCGGATTAATTATCAGGCGGTAAAAGATATTTTATTGCGGGTATTGCCTGCGGATAAGCGGCGGATTGCGCATATTTCAGACAGTTCTTCGACTTCTGAAGGGATTCATCAAGAAATAGAAAGCTTCGATTGGTTGCCTTTAAATTTTGTGGACTCCGTGCAAACCGCCACTTATGAGGAGTGGAAACAGCGAATTAAAGCGGCTGAAACGCAGGCAGATTTTTTACTGTTGACACACTATCACACCATTTTACGCGCCGCTGGCAGTCAAGAAATTGTGCCACCCCAAGAGGTGATGGATTGGACAATGCAAAACAGCCGCTTGCCTGGCATCAGTTTCTGGGGCTTTTATGTGGAAGATGGCGGGATGTTGGCGGTGGCGCTGTCGCCTTATGAACAGGGTGATGTGGCCGCAAGAATGGCGGTGGAAATCATTAATGAGCAACGTAACCCACCACAGATTCCGGTGCAAACCAGTCGCTTGTTTGTGATTTATATGCGTGAATCGCAAATTAGAGCAAAGCTTGGTACACTGAAATTGCCTTTGGTGTATGAAGCTTTTGCGCGTGCCACCGATCACTATTACAAATAACGTCTTTTCGACAGGAGAAATCCGATGACGATGCCAAAATCACCACTGACCGGCGGTTTAACACCGCTGGCGAGCGCGCTGCTGGCGCTGGGTTTGTTGTCTGCCTGTGCGCCAGTGACGCAGCAAGTCCAGGTGCCGACACCCAGCAAGATTGCTTTCAGCCCCGTGGCAGCCCCGCGCAGCGATGCGGATAAGCGCCGGATTCAGGCGAGTGCCAACGCGGTTATTAATGGTCAAGCAGTGCCTATCGCTTATCACACAGTGTTGCGCACCGGTGATGTGGCTGGTTCTGGCACCTTTGGACAATTGGTCGATCAGCAGGGTGTGGCGATTTTAGATAAATCCGGGCAGCCCAGGCTCAGTAATCGTAATGACTTTTCTTCGTTGCACTCAGTTGGGCGCAAACTGTTCATGATTTCTCATTTTGAAGACGCCCCTGGTGCGATGTATTTGACGGAGCTTGAGCAACAGGCACAAACCGGTAAATTAAGCGCATTGAATACGCGCCCGCTTGATTTTTCTAAGCTGCGCGGCGGTTGGAAATTTTGTGCCGGGGTGATTACGCCTTGGCATACCCATCTAGGCGGGGAAGAATATGATCCAGATGCCGACAAGTGGAATCCTAGCACGGGTAAATTAGGCGATGATTTTGAAAATATGACCGCTTATTTCTCGGGTGATGCGCTCAAAGCTTATCCGTATGATTATGGTTGGATGGTGGAAGTTAAAATTTTGAATGAAGCAGGGGATGCCCAGATCAATAAGCATTACAGCATGGGACGTATTGCCCATGAATTGGCTTATGTGATGCCAGACGGCAAGACGGTATATTTGTCGGATGATGGTAATAACGTCGGTTTATTTATGTTTGTCGCTGACGTGGCTGGTGATTTGAGTGCAGGCCGTTTATATGCAGCGCGTTGGTTACAAACCAGTGCCGAACAAGGCGGCAGTGCCAATTTGGAATGGATAGATTTGGGCCATGCCAGCCAAACTGAAATCAGTGCAGCGATGGAGAAACGCCCGACTTTTCAGGATATTTTTGCTAAAGTGCCACCCACTGCGGCAGGGCGTTGTCCAACGGATTATGTGTCGATCAACAGCGGCGGTTATAAACCACACGTAGATGGCGGCTATCACGAATGTTTGAAGCTGCAACCGGGTATGGCGCAACTGGCTTCGCGTTTAGAAACCCGCCGTTATGCGGCGATGTTGGGAGCCACCACCGAGTTTAATAAGATGGAAGGTCTCAGTTATGACGCGGCGGACAATAGTCTGTATCTTTCCATGAGTTATCTCGCAAAAGGCATGGAAGATTTCAAAAAGGCCAATAAAGCCGACACCCAATATGACATCGGCGGCCCGAATCATGTGCGTTTGCCTTTCAATCACTGCGGGGCGGTGTATCGCTTGACCTTGGCTGACAACCCCCAGATCGGCAGTGCCTACGTGGCCACGCAGATGACGGCGTTCGTGACGGGCACCATGACTCGCGCCTTAGACCCCAGCAGTCCGGTACCGGCTTATCCCAAAGACGGTGACTTGGCTGCTAATCACTGCGATCTCAATGGCTTGGCAAATCCAGATAATCTCAGTGTGATACCGGGCTATCGCACCCTGATGATCACGGAAGACAGCGACGATGGACACGAAAATGATGCTATTTGGGCGCTGAACCTAGACAGCAAGCAATTGACGCGGGTACAAACCGGCCCGTATGGCAGCGAAATGACGGCGGTGTATACCATTCCCAATCTCAACGGCTTTGGCTACATCCTGAGTACGGTGCAACATCCTTTTGCAGAAAATGGCGCGGATAAGCTGAAAAATCCGGCAGATGCATTGGGCTACACCGGTTATCTAGGTCCTTTTCCAGCCTTTCAGCCCTGAAAACGCGGTGAGCGCGAGTGATGCACCCAGTCAATTCTTCTAAAGGTAAAGGTCTCGGCGGCAGGGCGCTGTTTGTGCCCGAGCCGGCGATGATGCGCTTGGCGATTGCCGCCGCCCAGGAAAACCTCAGCAGCGGGGCAGGCGGGCCGTTTGGGGCTTGCATCGTCCAGGGGCAAACGGTGCTGGCAGTGGCGCAAAATCGGGTGCTGGCCGAACGAGACGCCACCAGTCATGCAGAAATCAATGCGATCCGTGCCGCCAGCCGCGTGCTGGGCACGCATGATTTAAGCGGTTGCGTGATTTATTCGACCACCGAGCCTTGCCCGATGTGTTTTGCGGCGATTCACTGGGCTAATCTCGCGCACATTGTGTACGGTACTCAGATTCGGGATGTGCAACGCCTGGGATTTAACGAATTGCCGATCAGCAACGTCCAGTTGCGTCGTCTGGGGCGTAGTTCGGTGCGCCTGCACCGGGCTTTTTTGCGCCGTGAATGCCAACAGTTACTCACTCACTGGCTGCACTGTAGCCAGGGTCAATGTTATTAGCGAACTATGTCGATACTCACACATTTTAATGCGGCGGGCGAAGCCCACCTAGTCGATGTCGGTGCCAAAGCCATCACCCAGCGTCATGCGCTGGCTGAAGGTCGGATTTGTATGCAGGCCGACACCTTGGCCTTGATTCAAGCGGGCGGACATAAAAAAGGCGATGTGCTGGGTATCGCCCGCATTGCGGGGATTATGGCGGCCAAGCGCACCGCTGACTTGATTCCCCTCTGCCATCCCTTGGCACTGACTCATATTGAAGTGGAGTTACAGGCTGAACCGGCTTTACCTGGGGTTTATTGTCGGGTGCGGGTAGAAACGCAGGGGCAAACCGGCGTCGAAATGGAAGCGTTGCTGGCGGTGCAAGTCGCGCTGTTGACTATTTATGACATGTGTAAAGCCGTGGATCGCGGCATGACTTTGACGGAGATTCGTTTGTTGGAAAAAGCGGGCGGTCAATCTGGCCATTGGGTGCGGCATGGCTAAAAGTAAAAGTAGCCAGCGCTGGTTGCAGCGTCAAGCGGAAGACCCTTATGTGAAACAAGCGCAGAAGGCGGGCTATCGTTCGCGGGCGGTGTATAAGTTGGCGGAAATTGACGAAAAAGACCATCTTTTTCGCCCAGGGATGCGCATTCTTGACTTAGGTGCTGCTCCCGGCGGTTGGTCGCAATGGGCGTGGCAGCGTCTACAAGGTCAGGCGGAAATTGTCGCCAGCGATATTTTGCCGATGGATGCATTGCCGGGCGTAACCTTTGTACAAGGGGATTTTACCGACCAGGCGGTGATGGAAAGCTTGCTGGCGGCTTTTGCAGGACGCACGGTTCATCTTGTGATGTCAGATCTGGCACCCAATATCTCCGGTTTACGGGCGGTGGATCAGGCGCGGGCGATGTTGCTGGCTGAACTGGCTGAAGAGACCGCCTGCCGTTTGTTAGCACCGGGTGGTGCCTTTTTGACTAAGCTGTTTCAAGGCGAAGATTTTGATGCCTATGTCAAAAGACTGCGCGGTGTTTTTAGTAAACTGGTGATTCGTAAACCCAAAGCTTCGCGGGCGGAATCGCGCGAGGTCTATTTATTAGCCACCGGCTATCAGGGATCGATCTCTGCCGAATTGGTCACTTTCTCTTAAATCCAAGCTGGATTTTCTCGTAAAAACCTATATTGTGCTTAGAAGTATACCCTGGCGTGCGGTGATGCTGCCGTTTTCGGGAGGCTCTGCGGTTTGGGAGCCGACAACTCTGCCGCCCTTGCGAAGGGGGCAAGGGTCATCATCTCGGTGGCTCAATTTTCGTGACATGTTTCGGAGGCAATCACTGTGAATGATATGTTAAAAAATCTGTTGCTGTGGGTGGTTATCGCCCTGGTGCTGATGATGGTGTTCAATAACTTTGGTACCCGCACGCCCAGCGCCCAACAGATAGAATATTCAACCTTCTACAATGCGCTCACACAGGGACAGGTAGACAAGGTGGTGATCGAGGGCCGTTCTATTCGCGGTCAAAAGAAAAATGGCGAGGTCTTTCAGACCTACAGTCCTGGCGATCCTGAATTAATCAACGACTTATTAAAAAATCAAGTCACCGTGGAAGGTCGGCCACCCGAACAGCAATCGCTGCTGATGCAAATCTTCATTTCCTGGTTCCCGATGTTGCTGTTGTTTGGGATTTTGGTGTTCTTCATGCGCCAAATGCAAGGCGGTGGTGGACGTGGTGCTTTGTCCTTTGGTAAAAGCCGTGCCCGTTTGATTGAAGAAGACCAGATTAAAATCACCTTCAATGATGTCGCCGGTTGTGACGAAGCTAAGGAAGAAGTCTCGGAATTGGTAGACTTTTTACGCGATCCTGGCAAGTTCCAGAACTTAGGTGGACGGATTCCACGCGGCGTGCTGATGGTGGGTTCACCGGGCACCGGGAAAACTCTGTTGGCGCGAGCGATAGCAGGTGAAGCAAAAGTCCCGTTTTTCACCATTTCTGGTTCGGATTTCGTGGAAATGTTTGTCGGGGTGGGTGCATCACGGGTGCGTGACATGTTTGAACAAGCGAAAAAGCACGCGCCCTGCATTATTTTTATCGATGAAATCGATGCAGTCGGGCGTCATCGCGGTGCTGGTTTGGGCGGCGGTCATGACGAACGCGAACAAACCTTAAACCAATTGCTGGTGGAAATGGATGGTTTTGAAGGCAACGAAGGCGTGATCGTGATCGCCGCCACTAACCGTCCCGACGTGTTAGACCCCGCCTTGTTGCGTCCAGGCCGTTTTGACCGCCAAGTGGTGGTGCCGTTGCCCGACATCCGTGGCCGTGAACAAATCCTCAAGGTACATATTCGCAAAGTGCCGGTGTCTGATGATGTGAATCCGGGGGTGATTGCGCGGGGTACGCCGGGTTTCTCTGGGGCGGATTTGGCCAATTTGGTCAACGAAGCCGCGCTGTTTGCAGCACGCAACAACAAGCGCGTGGTGGAAATGGAAGAATTTGAAAAAGCCAAAGATAAAATCATCATGGGTGCTGAGCGCAAATCTATGGTGATGAACGATCAGGAAAAGAAACTCACGGCCTACCATGAGGCGGGTCATGCCATCGTCGGGCGTTTGGTGCCCTCCCACGATCCGGTTTACAAAGTCTCGATTATTCCACGCGGTCGGGCACTGGGGGTCACCATGTTTCTGCCTTTAGAAGATCGTTATAGCCACAGCAAAGAACATTTAGAAAGCATGATTTCTACCTTGTTTGGTGGACGCATTGCTGAAGAAATGATTTTTGGCTCGGAAGCGGTGACCACTGGGGCCAGCAACGACATCATGCGTGCCACCGATATTGCCCGCAACATGGTCACCAAATGGGGCTTATCTAATCGCTTGGGGCCGTTGAGTTATGGCGAGGAAGACGGGGAAGTGTTTCTCGGTCATTCCGTGACGCGGCACAAACTGATGTCGGATGAAACGGCGCATATTATCGATGAGGAAGTGCGTTCAGTGATTGACCGTAACTATGCCCGTTCAGAAAGTCTGCTCACCGAATATCTGGACATTCTGCATAGCATGGCGGCGGCTTTGATTAAATATGAAACCCTGGATGCAGAACAACTAGATGATTTGATGGCGCGTCGCACGGTGCGCCCACCGCATGGCTGGCATGATATCGATGATGGCAACAATCCATCCAGCAAAAATGAGTTGAAACCAAAACCGACGGATGATGAAGCAGGCCGTAATTCAATAGGCGGCCCAGCCAGTTCACATTAAAAACCCCCGTGTGTACCCACTAAAACCTGCCAGGTTCACGAAAAACTTGGCAGGTTTTTTTCTGGCGTTTTTTTAGCTACCAAGTCGGCTTTTCTTTAGAAATCTCGTTATCCGTCCAACTCCAAGAAATCGCTTGTTGAGTGGTTTTATTCAAAGTGCCTTCCACAAAATCTAATTCCGCGTAAGCATATTGGATGTAATTATAAGCAATGCTGAGGTTTTCAGTGCCGCCTTCTGCACCAGTGGGGTCTATACTGAAGTTAGTGATGTAAGCCCGTTTCACATTGACCACAAAACTTTTGTTACTGGGATTGATCAGTTCTTGCGCCGCACCTTCTGAGCCGGTGAGATTGCCGAGCGAACGATACATATGAATTTCTAAATCCAGACATTGCCCCACCCAACAAGCTTTCATCAAATCGTCGGTGGCGTTATCATTATACTTTTTGAAACTCAAATCTTCATGGTCACAACGGGCTGCTGGCCCCAAATCACTGCTGGGAGTGGCTGCGCTGACTTTTTGCGTAAAAGTGTGCGAATAATCGGAGATTTCTATCCACGATGTATGGGCTTTGACTTGGCAATTGCCTTTGAAAAATTTATCGGCTTTGCCGGTGGGATAGATTTTTAGAAATATGCTCACAGTCATGTTGAAAAATCCTTCTAAATAAACAAGAACCAAGATGGGTTATTGCCTGAGCCGTCAGCCTTTAACTCCAATCCGCTTTAGCGCTGCTGATTTCATTACTACTCCAATTCCAATCAATTGCATTTTGCACCGTGCCCACCGTGCCTTTGGTAAAGTCTAATTCAGCAAAACCATATTGGATATAGTTATAAACCACCTTAATGTCTTCGGTGCCGCCGTCTTCGGTGCCAGGTGTTAAGGTGAACGAGGTGATATAGGCGCGTTTCAACAGAATCACCATACTTTTATTCGCCTTATCGACCGGATTCTTCCCACCCAGGGTGCGATAAATACAAAACTTCAGATCTAAGCACTGGCCAATCCAACAGGCGTTCATCAAATTCATACTGGATTTGTCATTGAATTTCTTAAATCCCACTTCTTGATGAGTGCAGCGCGCCGCCGGGCCTAAATCGCTACTACGGGTTGCCGTGGTCACCGCTTGGGTGAAAGCATGGTTGTAATCTTGAATTTCTATCCAATTTTTATGCAAGGCAATTTGGCAATTGCCCAGAAAAAAATCGGCTTCAGTGCCAGTTGGATAGACTTTTAAAAATGCGCTGCCTGCCATGATAAGCGAATCCTCTGTGTCTGAGTGCGACTGACTTTCTGTGCCTGATTCAATCAGCCGCTGGTGTTTTAGGGAATACTGACTTCTTCCAAAAGCTGTGCGGTTAAGATTCGGGGGTCTTGATGCTCACCGCTGGGCACCAGACGATGGCCGATCACGCCGGGTAAAATCGTTTGCACATCTTCGGGTATCACAAAATCCCGTCCCTGGAGCAAGGCCCAGGCTTGGGCGCTGCGTAATATCGCCAGCCCGGCACGCGGCGAAAGACCGTTGCGGTATTGGGTAGACTGGCGGCTGTGTTCCAAAATAGCCTGTACATAATCCAGCAAAGCGTCGCTGACGATCAGCGTCGGCACTTGTGCTTGCATATCCAGCAAGGTATCGGCGTCCAACACGGTGTCCAGCGCTTCGATTAGCACCCGGCGATCCTGGCCTTTGAGTAAAGCGCGTTCCGCCTCGTGATCGGGATAACCCAATTCGATACGCATCAAAAAACGGTCTAGTTGTGATTCCGGCAGCGGGAAAGTGCCGATTTGATGTAGCGGATTTTGGGTAGCCAACACGAAAAAAGGCCGAGGTAGCGGACGAGTTTCGCCTTCAATCGTCACCTGGCGTTCTTCCATCGCTTCCAGCAAGGCGCTCTGGGTTTTGGGGGTGGCGCGGTTGACCTCATCGGCCAGAATCATTTGCGCAAAAATCGGCCCCTTGTGGAACTTAAACTGGGCCACTTCGCGATCATACACCGACACCCCCAGAATATCGGCGGGCAACAAATCACTGGTAAATTGAATCCGTTGAAAGCTCAAGCCCAGCACCCGCGCCAACACATGGGCCAGCGTGGTTTTGCCCACGCCGGGCAAATCTTCAATCAGCACATGCCCGCGTGCTAACAAGCAAGTCAGCACCAAGCGAATCTGCGCTTCTTTGCCCAGAATAATTTGGCTGATGTCAGTCACCAGCGTATCTAAACGCGCCTTAAACTGCATGGATGGTTTCCCTCGGTTAAATCGATGGCCTTGCAAAGCGGTGCGCAGCCTGTGGCAATCATACCTCAAACCGCAGGCGGGTGGAGAACCGCAGGCTGTTTCTCTGGTTTTTCAAAGCGGCCAGCCGGGTTGTCGCGCCTGACAGTGACGCCGTTTCACGGTAAACTTCAGCCTACCGCCAGCAGAGGATTCGCCCGGTGCTTAGAGTGCGGGGTCAGGATCGGGGTAAGCCGGGCTAAGCCCCCGGCTTTTGTCGTTTTTATTTAACCCATGAAGGATGAGTGGCTTATGTCTGACATTAAAAAAGTAGTGCTGGCTTATTCCGGCGGCCTGGATACTTCGATTATTCTCAAATGGTTGCAAGAGCAATACGGCTGTGAAATCGTCACCTTCACGGCGGACATCGGTCAAGGTGAAGAACTCGAACCCGCCCGCGCCAAGGCCGAGGCGATGGGCGTGAAAGAAATTTATATCGAAGACCTGCGCGAAGAATTTGTGCGCGACTTCGTGTTCCCGATGTTTCGGGCCAATGCGATTTATGAAGGCGAATATTTGCTCGGCACTTCCATCGCCCGCCCGTTGATTGCCAAGCGCTTGGTGGAAATTGCCAATTCGACCCAAGCCGATGCGATTTCCCACGGGGCGACCGGCAAAGGCAATGACCAAGTGCGCTTCGAGTTGGGAGCCTATGCGCTCAAACCCGAAGTCAAGGTGATCGCCCCCTGGCGCTTGTGGGAGCTGACTTCGCGTGAATCGCTGATGAATTACGCGCTGCAACATAACATTCCGATAGACTTCCAAAAACAGGGCAAAAAATCGCCCTATTCGATGGACGCCAATTTGCTGCACATTTCTTACGAAGGCGATATTCTGGAAAATCCCTGGCATGAAGCCGAAGCCGACATGTGGCGCTGGACGGTTTCCCCAGAAGCCGCCCCCGATGCGCCGACTTTGCTAGAACTGGAGTATCAACAAGGGGATATAGTCGCGATTGACGGCGTGAGCATGACTCCGGCGCAAGTGTTGGCGCATTTGAACCAAGTGGCTGGCGCGAACGGCATCGGACGGCTGGACTTGGTGGAAAACCGCTATGTCGGCATGAAATCACGCGGCTGCTATGAAACGCCTGGCGGCACGGTGATGCTCAAGGCGCATCGTGCGATTGAATCGCTCACCTTGGATCGCGAAGTCGCACATCTGAAAGACGAACTCATGCCGCGTTATGCCAGCCTGGTGTATAACGGCTATTGGTGGAGTCCAGAACGCAAACTGCTACAGCAAATGATTGACAGTTCACAGACTTACGTCAATGGTCAAGTGCGGGTCAAGCTCTACAAAGGCAATGTGATTATCAGTGGTCGTCAGTCCAGCAGCGACAGCTTGTTTGACACCAAAATCGCCACTTTTGACGACGATGCCGGGGCGTACAACCAATTTGACGCGGAAGGTTTCATCAAGCTGAACGCCCTGCGGATGCGCATCGCCGCCCGTTTAGGCCGTCACTAAACACGGTTGCCGCCCAAAGTAAGTACGTGACATAATTGATTTAACATGAGACATTCACCACCCTTCGGCTGCCCTGAATGCAGTCGAAGGGTGGTGCGATAGATGTTAAGGTAATTAGAGTCTGGTACTTACTTCCCCTTACTCCACACGTTGAAGCCACCCACCATGACCGCCACCCCCAATAGCGAGCGCCAAGACAATCGGGACGCCATTCTCAAACTGCTGCAAAAGCACAAACTCGTCACCGAAATGCTGCACAAACAAGATATGCCGCGTCACGATCTGGTGGAATCGCTGGTGCGCAAACAAAATCTGGCACAGTTGCGCCAAACGCTCGAACACATTAATCCAGTTGAAATGGCCCGCTTATTAGAAGCATTGCCGCCGGAAGAACAGTTATTGATTTGGGCACAAATAAATGACAGCAGAAAAGAAAGCATCTTGCGAGAAGTGCCGCTGTCTGTTATCCAAGTCCTCGGAAAACGCGAATACAAAAACGAAAGAAGTGGTATTAAAGCCTTTGAATTGCTCGAAGGACGCCTGCACGAAATTATCCTCAACACTCGAGAAGACCTGATTAAGGCCAAACCGATCTGGATTGATTTGGTGGCTCCCTCGTTTGAAGAACGGCTATGGGTGGGCGATATTTACGACATTGATTTGCTAGACCCCGACAAACTCGGCGACCTAGAAGCCAGTGCCCGTTTTTATATGGAAGAAAACGGCGAAATCCATCTGCATTCTGATTTCTTGCTCGACAAAGTAGACGTGTCTCGCAATATTGCCGTCGCCTTTATTCTTTACCAAAATATTTTATTTTCGATTCGCAAAGTAGAACTACCGGTTTTTCGTCTCCAACGCTTACGCGCCTTATCCCAGCCACATTACGTCAGCGATGCACGCGATGTGCTGCTCGATCTTTATGCCGCTGGCACAGAATATTCCGCCGAAGCGCTAGAAGATGTTTATCTCGGCCTGGAAGCCGTCGGCAAACAAGTGCTTAGCAAACAAGTGACCGATGAAAAGGCCGCCACCATTTTAACTGCAATAGCCCACGAAGAAGACCTCAACGGACGAATTCGCCGTAATGTGCTGGACACACGGCGTGCAGTGTCCTTTCTAATGCGCAGCCGGTTTTTAGAAAAACATCAATTAGAAGATGCCCAACAAATCTTGCGGGATATTGAATCGCTAGACGGCCACACCACTTTCCTATTCGGCAAGATTAACTTTCTGATGGATGCCACGGTAGGGTTTATCAACATCAACCAAAACAAAGTGATCAAACAACTCACCGTCATTAGCGTGGTGTTTATGCCGCTCAATGTGATTGCAGGCATTGGCGGCATGTCTGAATTTTCCATGATGACCCAAGGCATTGCCTGGCCGCTGTCTTATAGCGTGCTGGTGCTGGGACTGGTATTCGTTGGTTGGCTCACCTTCCATTTGTTACACCTTATCGAAAGCCGTAAATTAAAAAACGACTTAGCGGCGAATTGTTGAGCCTACTCTGTTGTTATTTGTCTTGCTTTTTATCTTATCTTCTGACCTTACGCAGACACAGCAAAAATTTAACGCAAAAGGCGCAAGTGACGCAAAATAAAGCAAAAGATTAAAACGCTTACGCCCTTTGTATCTTTCGCATCGCTTGCGTTAAGTTTCGTAGAGTGCGTAACCTGAACACTTAACTGACCTGACGCAACACTTAAAAACACAACACAAAAGTCACGAAAGACACAAACGCTGGTGTCCGTTTGTGCCACTGGTGTCGCTTGTGTTCTTTTGCGCCGTTTGCGGCTTTTGCGTTATTTTTTAATCACCGCGTCACATCAGTTTATAATAAAAATAGCCCCTATAAATTATCTAGGAGTGCTATGGTCGTTTGCAAAGTGTTGATAACCTTGGCGCGGTGACTGCCAAAGCTGCTGTTGTGCGTCGTAGCAGCGAATGCCAGGCTGGGTTTCTAGGGTGCCGATGCGAGTCCAAGGACAGTCACCCAGGGCGGCAGCTAAAGCCGGTTCTTGGGCCGGGGAGGCGGTAAAGCACAGTTCGTAATCATCCCCAGCACTCAGTGCCAGCGTCCAGGCGCGTTCGCTGGGCAGCAGATTATGTAAATCGGCGGACAGGGGCAGTGCTGGCAATTGTAAACTGGCTCCCAAACCGCTGGCGCTGAGGATGTGACCGAGATCGGCGAGTAATCCATCAGAGATGTCTACGGCACTGTGGGCCAGGCCGCGTAAGGCCAGCCCGGCGGCGATGCGAGGGGTGGGGCGATGCAAGCGGGCCAATAGCCGCCACAGCAGCGCGGTGGGCAAGACTTCGTAGCCCAGCAAAGCTTGTAAACCCAGCCCCGCATCGCCCAAGCTGCCGGTGACGTAAATGCCGTCACCTGCTTGTGCGCCGCCACGAGTTAGGGCTAAACCTGGCGGTACTAGGCCCATCGCTTGGATGGTGATGCTCAGCGGGCCACGGGTGGTATCGCCACCGATCAACGGCATCTGGTGCGCTTGTGCCAGAGTCAATAAGCCTTCACTGAAAGCCGCCAACCAAGCCAAATCAGCCTGCGGGCAGGTCAGTGCCAGGGTAAACCAAGCCGGTTTAGCACCCATTGCCGCCAAGTCGCTGAGATTCACCGCCAGCGCCTTGTGTCCTAAATCAGCTGGCGGGGTGTCTAGTGGAAAATGCACCCCGGCCACCAGCGTATCGACGGTGATGACGAGTTGTTGATCCGGCGGCACGCTGCAAATGGCTGCATCGTCACCAATCCCCAGCGCTACTCCGCTGTCGGCGGGAACGGGGCGCTTAAAATAATGGGCTATTAACTCGAATTCTGTCACGCTGTGTCTCCTGTCAAGCAGCCGCCTGTTTTCAATTGTCCCTAATTATGCGATATTGTGGCGCTTTTGAAAGCGCCTGCACACCTCTGTGGTGCGATGGTTTGTCACCGAGTGTGCAGCAGGGCAAATCCCGTATCGGGCGAAGACGCCTTGCCAACGAGAACTGACTATTATGTTGGAATTTATTAAAGCGGGTGGGATTTTAATGTATCCCATTTTGCTGTGTTCCCTGGTCGCCACGGCGATTGTGGCTGAACGGTTCTGGACGCTCCAGCATAAGCGCATCATTCCGCCCGGCTTGGTGGCTAAAGTCTGGGGTTGGATCAAAGAAGACAAGCTGGATAATCGCCAGATTGATGCGTTGCGCAAAGGTTCGCCGCTGGGGCGGGTGTTGGCGGCTGGCCTGTTGAATCGTCACCACAGCCGTGAAGTCATGAAAGAAAGCATCGAAGAAGTCGGCGGTCACGCGGTACATGAGTTGGGCCGTTATCTGAATATGCTGGGGATTATCGCCTCGATCACGCCATTGCTGGGCTTGTTGGGCACGGTGGTGGGGATGATCCAGGTGTTTGCTAACATCAGCGAAGCGGGGACTGGCAATCCGCATCAACTGGCTGGCGGGATTTACACCGCCTTGTTTACCACCGCTGCCGGGCTGAGTGTGGCGATTCCTGCGATGTTTTTTTACCGCTACTTGCGTGGGCGGGTGGATGAATTGGTGGTGGCGATGGAACAAGAGGCGATTAAATTATTGGATGTGTTGCAGGGAATGCGTGAACGCAGTGGACTGAGCGATGTCGGTCAGGCCGGAAAACGCGATCTGAGCAGCAGTCCATGAACTTGCGCCGTCATTTACCCCAAGACACTGATTCGCTGATCGACTTGGCACCGTTGATTGATGTGGTGTTCTTGCTGCTGATTTTTTTCGCAGTCTCCACCACCTTCAGCCGCGAATCGGAACTCGAAGTCAATTTGCCCCAAGCCAACGCCAGCGCGGCTGATCCTAAGCCGGAAACTATCGTGATCAGCATTGATGCCCACGGGCGTTATGCCATTGATGGCAAGGTGTTGATCAACGATCAAGCCGACACCGTGTTGCGTGCCTTACAGCGCGAAATCAGCCGTTACCAACGCCCTGGTTTGTTGATTAATGCCGACGCGAATACCCCACACCGGGCGGTGGTGACGGTGATGGACGCCGCCCGCCAGCTTAATTTGAATCGCATCGGTTTAGCCACTCGCACCCAGGACAGTAGCCCGCCTTGACTATCCTGTCCACGTTCAGCGTGTCTTGATAAGTGGCTAATCGCGCCCGATCTTAACGCCAATCACGAGTTAAAAGACTTCAGCGCCCATGAAACTTGACACCCTTTGGTACAGCCGCCAGCCCGCCGCGCTGTTGTTATTGATCCCCTTACTGCCGCTGTCTTGGTTGTATTGTGGGCTGGTGCGCTTGCGCCGTCTGGCTTATCGTCAGGGCTGGTTGCGTAGCGCTCGTTGCGCAGTGCCGGTGATTGTGGTGGGCAATATCACCCTGGGAGGCACCGGAAAAACCCCGCTGGTGATTTGGCTGGCGCAGTTCATGAGGCGTCACGGTTATAAGCCCGGCATCGTCAGCCGTGGTTATAAGGGTAAGGCTAAACACTGGCCGCAAGCCGTGCAGAGCAACAGCGATCCCTTATTGGTGGGCGATGAAGCACTGCTGTTGGCGCGTCACAGTGGTTGTCCGGTGGCCGTAGGCCCGGATCGTCAGGCAGCGGTGCAAGCTTTGCTCAGTGCCCATAATTGCGATTTGATTATCAGCGATGATGGTTTGCAACACTATGGTTTACATCGGGATTTAGAAATTTTAATGGTGGACGACATCCGCCGTTATGGCAATGGTTTTTGTCTGCCTGCTGGGCCGTTACGTGAATCCTTGCAACGGCTGCAAGAAGCCGATTTCATCGTCACCAAGGGCGCGACCTTGGAACACGAATTTTCCATGCAATACCAGATGAAAGACTTGGTGGGAGTAGCCGATAGCCAGCGCAGTTTACCCCTGGCGCAGTTGCGTGGTAAGAAAGTACACGCGGTGGCTGGCATCGGTCATCCCGAACGCTTCTTTGCACGCTTGGTAGACCTTGGCATCAAAGTTGTGCCACATGCTTACCCCGATCACCATGTTTTTCGTGCCGCTGACATCGCCTTTGCTGATGAACTGCCGGTGGTGATGACCGAAAAAGATGCCGTCAAATGCCAAACCTTGGCAGGCTCGCAACACTGGTATATCCCCATAGAAGCGCACTTACCGCTGGATTTTGGTGAACGCTTGCTTAAACACCTGACGCTGAGAATTGCCCCTCATGGATAAAAAACTGCTGGAAATTTTGGTGTGCCCGCTGTGCAAGGGTTCTTTGCATTACGCCAAAGCGGCGGAAGAATTGCTGTGTGCCGCTTGCCGCCTGGCCTATCCAATCCGTGACCAAATCCCGGTGATGCTGGAAAACGAAGCCCGGCGCTTGAGTTTAGAAGAATACGACGCACTCAAAAAATAAGGCTTGCCTGCATGGACTTTCAGGTCATCATTCCCGCCCGCTACGCTTCCACCCGCTTTCCGGGCAAGCCCTTGTGTGAGATTAACGGCCTGCCGATGCTGGCGCATGTCTACCAGCGCGCCTGCGACAGCGGAGCGAGTCGAGTGATCGTTGCCACCGACGATCTGCGGATTCAAGCCGTGGCGCAAGCTTTTGGAGCGGAGGTGTGGCTAACCGATCCTGCGCATCCTTCCGGCACCGACCGGGTGGCGGAGGTGGCGCGGCGCTGTGGTTTGCCTGACAGCGCGCTGGTGGTGAATTTGCAAGGCGATGAGCCAACCATGCCGCCTGCGTTGATCCGTCAAGCCGCGCAGACCTTGGCTGAGCATCCTGATGCCGAGGTGGCAACCTTATGCGAAGCAATCACCGATCCTGCCGAAGTGACTAATCCGAATTGGGTGAAAGTGGTACGCGACCGCAACGACTATGCCCTGTATTTTAGCCGTGCGCCGATTCCCTGGGTGCGCAATGTCACGCAGCCCAGCGTCCTGGGTACCCCCAGTGCCACCGGTTATTTTCGCCATATCGGCCTGTATGCTTACCGAGCCGGTTATTTACAAACCCTCACCGCCCTGCCCGCCTGCGCTTTAGAACAAGACGAAGCGCTCGAACAGTTGCGGGTGCTTTATCACGGTGGGCGGATGCAAGTGCCCTTGGCTTGCGCGGTGCCGGGGCCGGGCATTGATACCCCAGCCGATTTAGAGCGCCTGCGCCAGTGGTGGCAAGTAGGTCAGCATTAATTACTCTTCTCACTTGCCTAGGAGAACCGCATGACAACCCAAACCCAAGCCACGTGCCCTGTGTCAGAAAGCAGGCGAAGGCTGGTTGCGCGCAAGTTGTGCCAAAGCACATGAATGTGGTAGAAACATGTATTTGCCGGTGGTGAATTCACCCCGCACCGGGGTTTGTGGTTGTATCGGCGAGTAAAACGCCGCCACAACCCACTTGCACAGGGACATAGAGCCGTGTTAGTGGGTTTGAGTCACATCAAAATTGCGCCTGCTGGGTGCGTTCTCAGGGGAGCGGGTTTATGCGCCGATGGTTATTGCTAGGACTCGGTGGCTGGAGTTTGCTGAATAGCTTGGTCGTGCTGGCTAATCCCTTGTACACCGAATCGCCCGCCCCGCCCGATGCTGCACCGATTCATTATCAAGGCCAGTTTTCCGATGGCAATTTAAGCTTGGTGTTAACCTCCGCAAAGCCGCCCCATTACCAGGGCGAATTGCACGTCAATGGACAGCATTACCCAGTCACCGCCCAGGTTTTCGCGCAGCAATTGCGGGGCAGTTTTGACACCAGCGACGGCCAATTTCAATTCAGTTTATCGCCCAACGGTGAGGACTGGTTGCTCGACAGCGACGGTCATCAGTACCATTTATCGCGTACCGATACCCCACTGGCCGTCACCTCGCCCAATCCACTCAACAGCCCAGGCTATGCCGCCGCCGTGCCGCCACCGGCTCACCCACTGGCCGAACACCGCTCCTTGAGTTCGCAAATCAGCTATGAATTTCAACTCTTCATGAGCGCCTTCAAAGAATGGCTGGGCACCACGGGAGCCGACCCGCAAACGGGGGGTCTGGTGACACAACGCTTGATCCCGCTGAGTTTGAGTTTGAAAGAAAAGCTGACCCGGCAAGGTTTTCTCAGCAGTCAAATGGGCACACTAGTGACTCTCAACACCCTAGAAACCCAAGTATTTCGCCAATTTGCCACCCTGGACAACAAGGGCGCACGCTTGTTTGAACAATGGCATTTGATGCTGACGCACATGCAGACGTTCAGCAACCGCCCAGATGACACCCAGGATCACGACAACCTGGCCCGTTTGTTTCACGATCACCTCCCGGCGGCGGTGCAAAGTACGCAAGGCTTTGCCAAAAATTGGGTGGTGCTGGTACAAGCTGTGGATAAAATCGCCTATCATGCCGAGGAAACCACTGGCCCTCATGCGCCTTCCCCCAACAACAGCCCGCTCAATCCGTCTAAAGTGCTGAAATGGGAAACCCTACGCAATATGAGCCAGATGATGCGCGATGCAATGAGTATTTTGAATGGCACGGGCAAATAAATCAGCGAAAGCCAAATAATGACAAAGCGCAGTCTCGCTTTCTCGGTACCGCTCTGGTCTTGTCACGTTTTGATGCTTGTATTTCTAGTGCAGATTCGCCAGTATTGGCTATGATCGTACTTTTAGCCTGTTTTCTTATCTAACCCAGAGTGTGGTTTATGCCTTGGTTTCGCCCCGCTGATTGGAGCATCACGACCCGAATTAGTTTGTCGGTCGGTCTGTTGGTTATGTTATTAAGTAGTGCTGGGGGCTGGTTACTCATCCGCTTTGAAATCGAACTTATCCGTACTTATCAGCAAGAATATCGTGCCAAATTAGAAGCCTCCATCCAGGCCCGTGCTGAAGAATCCCATGCCGCTTTGCGTCATAACGTGCAGTTTAATGCGAGCATTCTCGCTGAGGTCGTGGCCTTACATCTTTACAATGTCGATAATGCCGAGATGAAAAAGGCGCTGCTGCCGTTTATGCGCTATGCCGAGATTCAGGGTGTCCAAATCTTGGATGACAACGGCAAGGTGTTTGCGGTCGCCTGGAAAATGCCCGATCAGAGCATTCAAGCGGGAGACGCTTGGCCTGCCAGTGTGACCGCAGCGCCCAGTACCTCGCTCAATACCCCGGTGTTGCGCAACGGGCAAGCTCTCGGTCAATTACAAGTGTTGTATACAGACGCCTTGTTACATGAGAAAACCCAAAAAATCCGCGAACAAGCACTGCAAGAAGCTGCCGATTTCCATGCCCAAGTGCGTACCCAGTTGCGCCAAGGCATCCTCACCCAAGCGGTGAGTCTGGCAGTGATGCTGCTGGTATTGTTACTGCTGTTGTTTGTGCTGTTGCGTATCTTTGTGCATAAACCCCTGCTACGCTTGTCGAACCTGGCCGCGCAACTGGCAACCCTCGATCTCAGTGTGGATGTGCCCCCCACCCAGCGCCACGACGAAGTGGGCCGCCTCAATCAAAGTTTAGGACGGGTGGTACAAGTCTTCCGTGAAGTATTGCGCCAAGTACAGCAGTCCAGTATGCAGGTGGCGGGAGCCGCCACCCAACTGTCAGCCTCGGCCAAACAACAGCAAATGGTGGTCGGCACGCAGGCTACGGTGAGTCGGGAAGTTTGTTATTCGGCCCAGGAGATTTCTCATGTCACCGACGCACTGGCAACCGCAATGCGCGAGGTGGCGCAAGCCTCTCAGCAAACCGCCACTTTGGCTAACCGCAGCCAAGCCGATTTAGGCCGCATGGAAATCGCGATGCAGCACATGGAAACCGCGTCGCGGGCGGTGTCAACCCGGCTCACCGCGATTCATGAACAAGCGGCGAATATTAACCAGATTATCACCACCATCACGCGGGTCGCGGATCAGACTAATTTGCTGTCTTTGAATGCTGCGATTGAATCAGAAAAAGCCGGGGAGTTTGGGCGTGGTTTTGCGGTGGTTGCCCAAGAAATTCGCCGTCTGGCCGATCAAACGGCGGTGGCTGCGTTGGATATAGATGAAATGGTGAAAAACATGCAAACCGCCGTTGGCGGCGGTGTGACGGAAACCCGCAATTTCATTGATGCCGTCACCGAAAGCGTGGAAGATGTGAAAAAAGTCAGTGCCCAACTGACCCAAATCATTCAGCAAGTGCAAGCGTTGTCACCCAGTTTTGAACAGGTGGGACAAGGGGTGGCGCAACAGTCAGACAATGCACAACGCATCAATGGCTCGATTCAAGGCTTGAGCGAAGACATGCAGCAAACGGCAGCCTCACTCAGCCAGTCTTTTCTCGCCATTAGCCAGTTGCACGAAGCAGCCACCAGTTTACAACGCGAACTCGCACAATTTCGACTGGATAAATGATAAAACCGGAGGACATCTTATGAAAAAAAATCAGTTAACCGCACTGAAAACCACCCTGTACAGCCTGTGTCTGAGCTATGCGCTGGTGTTTAGCGCCCAAGCCGATACTATTACCCTGGCAGCCGATTTGTGGTGTCCCTATAACTGCGAGCCAAACTCAGCCCAGCCTGGCTATATGATAGAAATCGTCCAGCAAATTTTCGTCCCCTTGGGTCATCAAGTGCGCTATCAAACTGTGCCGTGGGCGCGGGCGATTCAAGACACCCGGGTTGGTCGCTACACCGCGATAGTTGGCGCTTACCGGGGCGATGCGCCGGATTTTATTCTGCCCGAGGAATCCCAAGGCCACAGCGATCAGTCCTTTTTTGTGAAGGCGGATAATCCTTGGACCTACGCTGGCAAAGAGTCACTGGCCAAGGTTTCCTTGGGCGTGGTCAAGGATTATGACTACGGTGATTTTACCGCCTATGTCGAGCAACATCGCCAAGATGCTTCACGGATTCAAATGGTCGCGGGTGAAGACACAGTACAGCTTAATCTTCAGAAACTATTAAAAGGCCGTGTGGATGCGATTTTAGAAGACAGTAATGCGATTTATCACAAATTAAAAATCTTGAAACAAACCGAGCAAGTGCGTAAAGCGGGTGAAATCATTCCCCCTTTAGATACTTTCGTGGCTTTTTCGCCGATTAATCCCCGCGCTAAAGAATATGCTAAGATTTTAAGTGAGGGGATGCACCAGTTGAGAAAATCAGGAGAACTGGCAAAAATCTTGGGCAAATACGGTCTGCAAGACTGGCATTAAGCCATTTTGCAATTACCCGCAGAGATTCTTATGTACATCATGATGGTGGCTTCTGAATGCGCACCCGTCGCCAAAGTAGGCGGGTTGGGAGATGTGGTGTCTGGTCTCAGTCGTGAATTACACGCACGAGGCCATCGGGTAGAAATCATCCTGCCTAAATACAGTTGTATGCGTTACGACCATATTCAGGATTTGAAGATTGCTTATCAGGATTTGTGGGTACCCTGGTATGGGGCCGCGATCCATTGCACCGTGTGGACAGGACTGATACACGAATTACGCGGCTTTTTCATCGAACCCCATTCCCAAGATAATTTCTTCAACCGCCATGCCTATTATGGCTTTGCCGATGAAAACCTGCGTTATGCCTTTTTCAGCAAAGCCGCCCTGGAGTTTCTGCTCAAAAGTAATACCCGTCCTGACATCTTGCACTGCCATGATTGGCAAACCGGTTTACTGCCGGTCATGCTGTATGAAATTTATCAACAGCAGGGGATGAATACCCAGCGCGTTTGTTATAGCATCCATAATTTTCGCCACCAAGGCATTGCCAGCGAAGCCATCTTGTGGGCCACGGGTTTAGGTCGCCCCGCCTATTACCTGCACCCGGATCGTTTGGGAGACGACTTCAGTCCCCAAGCTATCAACTACATGAAAGCGGGCATCGTCTATTCCAACCACATCACCACGGTGTCGCCACGCCACGCCTGGGAAGCCCGCCACACTGGACAAGGTTATGGATTGGGGCACACCCTGCATCGTCACCAAGATAAATTCAGCGGTATTCTCAATGGCTTAGATTATGACTACTGGAATCCGGCCACCGATCCGCACATCGCCAGTCATTACCACCACGAACATCCCGATGGCAAATACCACAACAAAGCCGCACTGCGCGAACGCTTGTGGTTGCGTCAAGATTTCAAGCCGCTGATTGCCTACGTGGGACGGCTGGACACCCAAAAAGGACTGCCGTTGATCCGCCATGCACTGCATTACAGTTTGGCCCACGGTGCCCAGTTTGTGCTGTTGGGTGCCAGCCCGGAAATCGGCATTAACAACGAGTTTTGGCAGCTTAAACATCAGCTTAATGACAATCCCAATTGTCACCTGGAAATCGGTTTTGATGAAGAACTGGCGCATTTGATTTATGCGGGCAGCGATTTGATCGTCGTACCCAGCCTGTACGAACCATGCGGTCTTACCCAAATGATTGCGCTGCGTTATGGCAGCGTGCCGATTGTGCGCTCAGTCGGCGGTTTGGCTGACTCGGTGTTCGACTGGAACCATGCCGAATGCCCTCAAGCCGAGCGTAATGGCTATGTGTTTTACGACAGCGACGAAACTGGACTGGAATCTGCTATGCACCGAGCGATTGGTCTGTGGAATTCCGACCCGGAACAATTTAGACAACTGTTAGTCAATGGGATGCGCTGTGATTATTCTTGGCACCAATCAGCCAGCCATTATCTAGCATTATACGAACACATACGCCATCAATAACGCACTAACTCAAGGAGTGCCGATCATGCCGACTGGAAACGATTTCCCAGATATGCTGGAAGGCTTACCCAATCTTGCAGGCCGTGAAGCCGAACTGGATGCCGCCTTAGCGGCGGCTGCGCAGCGCCCGGTTTTTCTCGACGACAGCAGCATTGATTTCAGCCGCATCAAAAGTGCCTGCGCGATTGCCCTGCACATGCATCAGCCCTTGATTCCTGCGGGTGGCGACAATCTCTCCACTGCCAGCGTGATCAGCAACCTCAAATACATGCTCGACCACCCCGACATCGGGGACAATCACAACGCCTCAGTATTCCTTTGGTGTTACAAACGCTTAGGAGAATTTATTCCCCAACTGCTGGCGGCGGGCAAACAGCCACGGGTTATGCTTGAATACTCCGGCACCTTGTTATATGGCTTGCGGCAAATGGGCGCAAACGACGTACTCGACGCCCTCAAAACCCTCACCTGCGATCCCGAACAACGCCGCACGGTCGAATGGTTAGGCTGCCCCTGGGGACATGCAGTCGCCCCCTCCACCCCTATTCAAGATTACCGCCTGCATGTACGCGCTTGGCAGCACCATTTCGCGGGCCTTTTCGGTCTGGAAGCCTTGGGTCGCGTTCGTGGCTTTTCTCCTTCAGAAATGGCCTTACCCAATCACCCGGACGTGGCCTACGCCTTCGTAAAAACCCTCAAAGACTGTGGCTATCAATGGGTCTTAGTCCAAGAACACACCGTCGAACAGCCACATAACGGCTGGGGACCCGAACAAAAACACCTGCCACACCGCTTGGTGTGTACCAATTCTGAAGGTCACAGCGTAGACATCATCGCCATTCTCAAAACCCAAGGCTCCGACACCAAGCTCGTGGCACAGATGCAGCCCTACTACGAAGCCAAAAGCCTAAGCCGCTGGGAACTGGCCGGACGCAGCGTGCCACCGCTAGTCACCCAAATCGCTGACGGCGAAAACGGTGGCGTGATGATGAATGAATTCCCCCCCAAATACAGGGATGTAGTCGGCGAAGCCAGTCACAGTGACGTGCCTTTAATGAACGTCACCGAATACCTCGAACACCTGTTTGCCCTCGGCATCACCGAGCAAGACTTACCGGTACTCCAACCGATTTTTCAAAAACGCATCTGGGATCGCTTTGAAACCGGTAGCGGCCCGGCACAACTCGCCAAACTTATCGGTGAGTTACAACTCGAAGATCACCGTTTCCACATGGAAGGCGGTAGTTGGACTAACAATATTTCCTGGGTACGCGGCTATGAAAACGTACTCGGGCCTATGGAACAAACCAGCGCCCTGTTCAACACCAAAGTGCTACAAGCCCACATCCCCACCGACCAATACCGTTATCGTAACGCCTTGTTTTATTTGCTGACTTCACAAACCAGTTGTTATCGCTACTGGGGAGTGGGCCTATGGACAGACTACGGACGGGAATTGTGTCGGCGCACCGAGGAAATTTTGAAGGCGGATTTTTAGGCTCATATGAGAATCCTCTGACTCACGAACTCACCTTGTTGCCGGTGTTTTTAACAGCTTGGCGATTGGGCGACTCAGCAGTTCGTTGAGTCAATAACCGTCAATAACACAGAATAACTATGAATTTTCACACGATTAAGAAATTTTTTTCCAAGTTGCGTACCCTACCATTTCACCCGCAATGGTTTGTCTATCTGGATACACAAGTAAACCACAAACAAATTGGAGAAATAGCCAAAGGCTTGGTGCTGGACATCGGCTGTGCCGATCAGTCCATTTGCCGTTATCTCGTGCATACGCATCAATATATCGGACTGGATTACTACCAAACTGCGACTGAATGGTATGCAACTCGCCCCCAGGTATTTGGTGATGCGCAATCATTGCCCTTTGCCAATGCGAGCATGGATACTGTCTTACTTTTGGACGTGCTTGAACATCTGCCTCGCCCTGATGCAAGTTTTAGTGAAATTGTTAGAGTATTAAAATCTGGTGGTATTTTTGTTCTGCAAGTTCCGTTTCTTTACCCAATACACGATGCGCCTCTTGATTTCCAGCGCTGGACCTGCCACGGACTCGAACGGTTGATCAAGGAACATGGATTTCGGGTAATTGAGCAAAAAGCTGCGGGTAACCCGATGCAAACGGCTGGGCTTTTATTCAACATCGCTTTAAGTAAAACCGTGTTAAACTGGTTAAAAACCAAACATCCTGCGCTGATTCTGGGTATCTTTGCACCCTTTATTATTTTTCTGGTTAATCTCTTCTGTTGGCTGCTTAATCTATTTTCCGTTCAAGACGCGATGATGGCCCATGGCTACCGTTACATTCTCGAAAAATCCGCATGAAGCATCTAGTGCTGATCAGTACTTCCTATCCATTGAGTCGTGACGGCAGTGAAGCGGCAGGAACCTTTGTAGCGGACTTCGCCGAAGCCTTGTCTCAAAAGACACAGGTCACGGTGATTGCTCCTGCTCCTAACGAATACATTGAACAAATACATCCCACTCTCACTGTGCATTACTTTGCCGTGCCAAAATTGCCGCTATCCTCACTCAAGCCTTATCAGCCGCAGGATTGGTTGATGATCTGGCATACCCTCCAGGCCGGTGCAAACAGCTTGAACCGAGTCATAGACGCCAGCTTAGTGGATCATGTGTTGGCCTTATGGGTTTTACCTTCTGGTTATTGGGCGAAGCAAATCGCCGGGGCGAGGGGAATTCCGTATTCCACTTGGGCACTGGGTAGCGACATCTGGACTTTGGGCAAAATCCCCTTGGTACGCGGATTACTCAAGCGGGTTTTGCAAAGCGCTCAGTATAATTTCGCTGATGGCTATCAACTTAAACAGGATGTGGAAGCCCTATCGGGCAAACCCTGCGCTTTTTTGCCCAGTACCCGCAATATCCCCGTTCCCGAAAATAAACATCTAGCCACCAAGCCACCTTACCGCTTGGCGTTTCTTGGACGCTGGCATCCTAACAAGGGCGTAGATATTTTGTTGGAAAGCCTAGCTCTATTGGAAGAAGCCGATTGGGCCAGGATTACGGAAGTGCGGATTGCCGGTGGTGGGCCTTTGGAACAACAAGTACACCAAGCGCATGACCGACTACGCCGGGCTGAACGCCCAGTGACATTGCTGGGATATTTGCAAAAACAACAAGCTGCCGAATTATTTGCCTGGGCGGATTATGTGTTGATTCCCTCGCGAATTGAGAGTATTCCGGTCGTGTTTTCCGATGCCATGAAATGCCTCTGTCCAGTAGTAGCGATGCCGGTGGGAGATTTGCCGCGTTTAATCAATGATTATCAAGTAGGTTTTTTTGCCAGTACGCCATCCGCAAAAGCCTATGCGGAAGTTATTAAAATGGCCTTGACAACATCGCCTGAACAATTCTTATCGGGTTTATCACAGGCGCAAAAAGCCTTTAATGTTGAACAGAGCGCAAAAACTTGGTTTCTAAAAACCACCACTTCAACATAAGGTAAATACAAGTCATGTCTAGTGAAGCAAAACAAGCTTCTGATCCGCGCTGGGGAATTAAACAACGTGAGACAAAAGCGCAAGCTATCCTCGTAACAATGCAGCATTTCGCTGATATTTCTTTAAAAGATTCGGATTGGATAGATTTAGGATGTGGCAGCGGACTTATTGCGGCACATATTGCCCCTCATGTGAAATCAATTTGCGGTATTGATTCTGAACCTTGGGAAAGATGGGAAGAGCTTCGTCAGCGACAATCAAACTTAAAATTTCTGAATGAATCGGTAGAACAACTTTCTTGTCCCGATGCCAGTGCGGATGTGGTTATTTGCAATCAAGTGTATGAGCATGTTCCTAATCCCAAAAAATTAATTACCGAAATTGAGCGTATTTTAAAGCCTGGGGGTTATTGTTATTTTGCTGGACCCAATTTGTTATTTCCTATTGAGCCTCATGTGTTTTGGCCTTTTGTTCATTGGCTGCCTCGCGATGTAGCTGTTCGATTGATGCGTGTGTTTGGATCCAAAGCAATTTTAGATGCGTATTCTGAAAATTATTGGACATTAACGCGATGGCTTAAAAATTTTAAGTGCTGCAATGCTATTCCTTTCATCATAAAAAATCCTGTTAAGTATCATAAAAATAATATACTTTGGTGTATCCTTGCACTCATGCCTGAAAAGCTTTTACATTACTTGACTTGGGTATCTCCAAGTTTTGTGTTTGTGCTTCAAAAAACCAAAACTAACATTAAGTAGATAAGCAACATCTTTTTCGTAAGGTAATACGTTGTTAATTAATTACAGTAAAGTCTTTAATACAAATCACTCGGCACGATGTTGCCATTCATCATACCAATTTCTCAATTCGGGATTTTTCTCTAAAAGTCGGTTATCTAACTTTCTTGCATCCCCAATAACACTAGCAGGGTTTCCGCCAACAATTTGGAACGGTTCAACGGATTTGCTAACTACAGAACCGCTCGAAATTAAAGCACCATCTCCAATATTAACGCCAGGTAATATCTTAGCTCCAGCTCCCACAAAAACATATTTTCCGATTTTAACAGGTTTGATTTGAAAACCTATTTTTTCATTTTCAGGGATATTAGGATAGTTTCTTCCATAAAGTCTAATTGCAATATGAGAGCTATGGGTAAAAATACCTACCCATGCACCGATTTGACAACCTTCTCCTATTTCCAATCCACCTGTCCCATCTAAAATAGTGTAATGCCAAACAAAAACATTATCTGCAATTAGTATATTTTCTCTATGATAAAAAAATACTGTATCACTTATTCTAGTGAAACGTCTCCAAGCACCAGAACTATCATGGTATCCCCAAAGCATGAAGGGTGTTTTTATTCTTCGGATAATAGGATTTATAAACCTACTTATAAAAAGTCCCGCTGGAGAAAAATATATCTTCTTTAATAAATTCTTGATATTCATAGCTTATCCTTTCTGATTTTTATAGATGAATTATAGTAACGCCAAGTTACTATTAAAAGAATGCCAGATATTTCTATCATAATCAGCCACACCCTAGAGATTGCAGCTATCGCCGCTAATAACTCTAATGAAATATCTGCATCCAGGTATTTCGCTAATAGAATAAAAAATAATTCCCTGACGCCCATCCCACCAGGTGTAATGAACACCAATATACCAATAATCCATGATAAACCAAGATAGCCTGCATAATTGAATGCAGTATCCAGGTTAAGATTAAATATTGCGTATAGCATTAGAATATAAGCACTTGCATAGCTTATACTAAATACAAAAGTATAAAGCATTGAATTTATGTTATGGTGAATAGGGATGCAAGTGCATTCTTTAACGCCTAATCGCTTTAAGTAATGGATAATTTTTTTGAGAATAGCAAATGTCTTACAAGAAAAAAGTAATTTATTACTGATAAAGATTGAAATGATAATGACTGCAATGGCTAACCACCACATATTTATATTGATGAATAGCAATCCTAATGATACCGCACTAACAAGAACAATGATGATAAGTGTTAGGTCTACATTTACAAATAGTATTGAAGTAAAAGCGTGTTGATGCGTTAAATGGGCGGATTGATACCATAAACTCCATATTTTTCCTGGAATGTATTTGGTTATCTGGGCATAAAAGAACATTTCACAGACTGTGGGATAATCTATTTGAGTCCCGTATTTTTTGAGGAGTTGGAAGTACAAAAGGCTTGCTATAACATTGTTTAGTAATGCCAATAATATAGAAACAATGAGTATTCCCCAGCTAATATTAGCAATGTGATTTGCTAAAACATCTCGACTGTGCCATAGCAAAAATGGAATAAATCCAACACCCAATAAAAATAGGATGGAACGAATCGTTTTTTTGTTTGGCATGATTAGGCGTGAGGAAGAATGTGCTTAACTGCATTTATAACATTATGCACCTGTTCTGTAGAAAGTTTTGGGGAGATAGGCAAGCTCACCGTTTGTCGCCCAATCTGCATGGCATTTGGATAGTCTTCTGGCTGCCAGCCGAAGGTTTTCTGATAGAACGGATGTTCGGGAATGCTCAAATAATGCACACCCACACCTATTTTATGAGCGGTCATAGCGTCCAGAAATTGATCCCGGCTGATACCGGTTTTCACCTGATCTATCAACAAGGTATATAGATGATAGGCATGGCGAGTGTCAGCTTCTGGCTCAGTGGGTAGACTGACTGGCAAATCCGCGAAGGCTGCCTGGTAACGTTCCCAGATAGTTTGGCGACGTAACCAGTTTTGCTCTACCCGTGCTAATTGATGGATGCCGATAGCGGCTTGAATATCCATCATGTTATATTTGAAACCGCATTCGATAACTTGATAATGCTTGAAACCACTGTCACTGAAGCGATGCCAAGCATCTTTGCTCATACCGTGGAGGGCTAACATCTTCACTCGATCAATCTTATCTGTGTCTCGCGCCAGTACCATACCCCCTTCGCCAGTGACTACATTTTTAGTCACATAAAAGCTAAAGCAGCCAAAATCACCGAAAGTCCCGGTTTTACGTCCTTTATATTCGCTTTCGATTGCATGAGCGCAATCTTCAATAACGATTAAATTATATCGTTTAGCAATCGCCATGATAGCGTTCATGTTACAGGAACGTCCGGCAAAGTGGACCAGTAGAATGGCGCGTGTACGTGGAGTGATGGCAGCTTCTATGGCTTGCGGGTTAATATTGAAGCTATCTAGTTCGACATCAGCCAGAACAGGCGTAAGCCCTGCGTGGATAATGGAATTGATCGTGGCGCAAAAAGTCATGGGGGTGGTGATAACTTCATCGCCCGGTTGCAAATTGGCAGCAATCATGCTGACATGCAACGCTGCGGTGCAGGAATTAACTGCTGCCGTGCGGTCAGCGGAAACTCCCTTGTACGCCGCAAATTCTTGCTCAAAACACACAACCTTAGGCCCTGTGCCTAGCCAGCCGGAATGTAAGGTCGCAACCACTTCACTGATTTCTTCCTCACCAATATAAGGAGAGCCAAAGACCAGAAAGGGTTTTTCACCACAGATGAGATCAGGTTTTTGTATCGTCATTATCTATTCCATTTGACTACTCTTCAAAGTGGTATCATCGTAACATATTTCGATAAGCGGGCATGGTGTATTTTGCTCCATAAATTTGACACGCACCGCCTGATGGACTGAAAAAGTGACACAGCGGTATCGTATCATACAAAAATGCTAAGCCGCCTATCCATGCTGGTTTTTGCCTTGATAAACATCTGTGAAAGATGTACTTTAGCTATATACGCTTATAAAAAAAATCCAGACCAGAAAAACAGAGTAACCCACTTCAGCAGCACACAGCTTCTATCACAAATACCATAAAACTGTTTGCTGCGACACTTGATCGTAAGGGAAAAACCATGGCTGACGAGCAAATTTTACAAGAAAAACTGAAATTTCTGGAAGAGCATTATGATGCGTTGCTTTATAAAACCTTGCAGGCGCTCAGAAATATAGAGTCTGGTACCACTGCGCAAATTAAAGATCAGCGTATTCAGGAACTTGTTACCCAGATTGAGTTTGCGTTGGAAGAATTGCATCCAGTCTTGGATAAGTTTCGCGAAGAGTTATCCGCAAATCACCAAGCACAGCGTCGCTTCAATTATGATGTGCCGGTGTTACCCACCTACCCCTTGCTTGACAATCCCTTGTTGGCGACTTTACAAACCGCTTTGTTGAATAACCGCCACGATCCAAATCCGCCGATATTACTACTAGAAGCCGCTGGGGGCATGGGTAAATCGCTGTTGGTCGCGAGGCTGACACAAGACCCGGAACTTCAGCAAGCCTACCCAGATGGCACGTTCTGGATTGCTTTGGGGCGTGAACCGGATATTCAGCGGCATTATTTGGATTTAGCGGCAACGCTAGGTCAACCCAGCACGGGTTTTATCGACCTGGACACCGCGCTGGCTTATATGCATAACCTGTTTGTGGCCCGCCGCTGTTTAATTGTGCTGGATGATGCAGCCGATATTGATGCCGTGCTGGCGTTTTACAGCTTAGGCCCGCATTGTCGTCTGCTGATCACCAGTACTGACCCCAATTTGCGGGGTTTTTTGACGTTTAAAAACCCCAACACCCAGTGTTTCACGCTGCCTGCTTTGACGGCGACTGAGGCGCATCACTTTTTACTGGCGCGGGCTGGACTCGATCCGGCGCTCAATCCCGCGCAATTGCCGCAAATTCTGGAAGCCTGTGCTTATTCACCGCTGGCATTGCAACTGGCGGCGAGCGTGCTGGCGGGCCAAGCTACACCTGATTGGGACAATTTGCTGGCACGTTTGCAAGACGAAGACTGCGAGTTTCCAGCCGGTCATCACCGTGCGTTGATGCAGGCTTTGCATCTTTACTTAGAAACTTTGGGTGATACGGGCGAATATTACCTGGCGCTGGCGGTGTTTGCCGATTACACCCAAATTCCAAGCAATAGCATTGTGCTGTTTTGGAATTATATGTTTAGTTTATCAGAGCGACAGACGCAAGACTTATTGAGCAGTTTTGCAGAATCGGGGCTGTTGCATTTACATAATCCGGGTACAGTGCGCAGCTATGTGAGTTTGCACAGTTTTCAGCATGATTACATGTTGGACTATTCCGATTTGGATAAACTGCACGGGCATTTATTGTCTGCTTATAGTCGCCAATGTACGCAAGGGTGGAGTACAGGGCCTAATGATGGTTATTTTTACCAGCATTTGTGCCAGCATTTGATTCGGGCGAGACGCCATAAGGAGTTAAAATCCTTGTTATTGGATTTTGCTTGGATACAGGCTAAAGTGCAGGCGGCTTCTTTGCCAATGTTGATCAGCGATTATGATTTACTGGATGATCCTGATTTACTGACGATTCAGCGTGCTTTATTTGCGAGTGCTGATGATTTGCTTGAACGCCCTCAACAACTTGCCACGGCGTTATTGGATCAACTGTGGGAAAAGTCCGGTAAAGACATTCAAGCCCTGCTGAACCAAGCCCGCGAAACCGTGCCCGCTTGGGAAGCGCCGTTACCCGATCAAACCAGCGCTTTTTAAGTCTTTATTCCGTTATTGACCTGTTTATCATTGGAGATTGTGCATGTTTGGCATTCGCTTCATCAAGATGCAGCCCACCACTTACTTGCTGCAATACAGTCACGGCAAACTCCGGCGCGAGGGCCAGGGTCTGGCGTTTTTTTATTTTGCGCCCACCAGCAGCTTGGTGGCTATTCCTTTGGCCAGCGTGGATGTCCCGTTTATTTTTCAGGAAGTGACTGCGGATTTTCAAGAAATCAGCATTCAAGGCCAAGTCACTTATCGCGTGGCTAATCCCAAGCAACTGGCACAATTGCTCAATTTCAGTTTAGATTTGAAAGGTCAAAGTTATTTGTCTAATGACCCGGAGAAATTGCCGCAACGGGTGATTAATTTAATTCAAGTGTTGTTGCGTGCCATGTTAAAAAACCTCAAGCTGCGCGAAGCCTTAAGTGCCTCAGATGATTTGGTGCGTCAAGTGCGCACCGGTTTGACTGAATCCGAGAGTTTGCAAGCGCTGGGTTTGGAAGTATTGGGTTTGTCGATTTTGGCGATTCGTCCCACCCCAGAAACCGCCCGTGCGCTGGAAGCAGAAGTGCGCGAACAGCTTTTGCAGCGTGCGGATGAGGCGATTTACACCCGTCGCAATGCCGCAGTTGAACAAGAACGCGGCATTAAAGAAAATGAATTGAACACCGAAATTGCTGTAGAAAACAAAAAACGCGAAATCAGCGAAGCCAGAATGGACGCCCAGATCGCGGTAGAAAATAAGAAACGTTTGGTCGGCGAAGCCAAAATGGACGCCGAACGCGCTGTGCAAGAGAAAAAATGGTTGCTCAACGAAGCTGAAATGGCCGCCCATATCACGCTTGAACAAAACAACCGTGAACTGGTCACTTTGCGCATGGAAAATCTCAAACGCGAAGCGGATGCCAAAGCCTACGCCTTGTCAGCAAGCCTGCAAGCACTTGCTGGCATCGACGCTAAAGTCCTACAAGCACTGGCCAGCATGGGCATGGAACCGGGCCAGTTGGTGGCCTTGGCTTTCCGCGATTTGGCAGAAAACTCACAGAAAATCGGTCAACTCAACGTGTCTCCCGATTTATTGCGAGAGTTATTACACAGACAGCAATCCTGATGCAGCCGCTCACCAACCGCAAGATCGTCCTGGTGGTGCGCCGCACGCGCCTAGACGATCTCGTCACCCGCTTTAACACCGTGGCCCAAGCCCGCTTTTACATCGAACACCTGGGCGCGGATTTTTCCGACTACGAAACCGAACACCGGGTCTATCACGAGGCACTGGCGACCACCCAGCGTCAATTACGGCAATTTGGACGCTTACAGGTATTAGATCGGCAATTTCTGCCCAATTTTATCTTTGGCCCACAAGACACCGTGGTGGTGTTGGGGCAAGATGGCTTGGTGGCTAACACACTGAAATATCTGGATCAGCAGCCGCTACTGGGGGTCAATCCCGATCCCAGCCGCTGGGATGGGGTGTTATTGCCTTTCACCCCCAATACGCTGCATCACGGCTTGCGCCAGGTATTTTTCGCAACCTCGCCCGCCTACCAAGCAGTCACCCTGGCCTGCGCCCGCCTGAACGACGGTCAGTTGCTGTATGCGGTCAACGACTTGTTTATCGGCCTGAAAAGCCATGCCTCGGCGCGTTATACCCTGCGTCAAGGCGGCTACGAAGAACAGCAATCCTCCAGCGGCATCATCGTCTCCACCGGACTGGGTGCCACGGGCTGGCTGAGCAGCTTGCTGGCGGGCGCACACGGCATTATCAACGCACTTTATCCAGAGGCAGCGATTCCCGCGCAAGCCCCAGCCTCCACCATGCCCTGGGATGCGGAGTACCTCTGTTACACCGTCCGCGAACCCTTTCCCAGCCGCGCCTCCAGCACCACCCAGGTGTTTGGCAAAATCACCGCCGATCAACCGTTGTTTTTGCTGTCACACATGCCTGAACAGGGGGTGATTTTCAGCGATGGTATAGAAAGCGATTTTATCGCTTTTAACGCCGGTACCCAGGCTACCATCAGCCTAGCCGATAAACGCGGCCAGTTGGTGATGAACGGTGCTTGAATGCCTGTCCATCGCGAGGGTAGGACTGCCAGTCCTTGAAGGACTGGCAGTCCTTACTACGTGCCGCTCCTGGTGGGGCGGCACGAGGCCAATCTATCACATCCAAACCGAACACAAGCCACAGGTAGAAAGCGGCGTTCAACATCACACTCAGGAATAGAGTACTATGGCACTGACACAACAGCGTTGTAACATCGCGGACTTGCACACAGACAGACTATAGCAAAGTTATATAATTTATAAGGTCATATAACTTTTAAGTTTATCAAATTTAAAATATTCACCTGACAAACAGTCTCTGAATTTTTGAACTGCCTTATCAAATACATTAGACTTTATCTGAAAAAATATATTTATGCATGCATAAAAATATCTTATATAAAAATACACAATTTCACTTTCTCTAATAAAAATTCAGAGAAGGCAATACTTTTTTGTATATAAAAAACTGAGTAATAGCGTAATTATGTATTAGAATACATTATCCTAGTATGAATGTCATGCGACAATCACATCTAAAATTATGTAGTCCACAAGCAATCTCCATAACCAAATCTTTGAATCCCTCTTTCTTGTTTCTAAGAATTTGTTTAACTATGTGCAATCTCTTTATGCCACTGATTATATGTTCAATGACAACTCTAGTACCAGAAATCAACCTATTTTCATCCTTTTGCTCATTGGTC
>Ga0209575_10000212_pt1 | contig 56634 bp, 53 predicted proteins | sample Medcelwee11metaG_FD_187172 | JGI IMG/M metagenome (GOLD analysis project Ga0209575, IMG submission 187172) | Freshwater pond sediment microbial communities from the University of Edinburgh, under environmental carbon perturbations - Medium... | ecosystem: Environmental > Aquatic > Freshwater >...
GATTCATGGCCATCTTGACGTTGGCCAGGTCGACGTCGCTCTGGTCGGCCTTCACCCGCACCTTGACGTTGTAGTCGATCACCCGTTTGACGGTTACCAGTATTTTCATTGCGCCAGTCTCCGGCTGAGGCGGCCTCCGGGAGGCCACCCGCTCTTGTTGTTGCTTTCAGCGGCGCCCCGGCGGGACGCCGTTCCAGAAACGCGGAATCAGAACTGCTCGTCGGCCAGCGCCATGATGCTGCCGCTGCCGGCCTTGACCGCCGCCAGCAGGGAATGCACCCGCGGCAGCAGGTGCTCGGCGTAGAAACGCGCGGTGGTCAGCTTGGCCTCGAGGAACTGCGGATCGCCGCCGCCGGCTTCCAGCAGCGCCTGGGCGCGCAGCGCCGAGCGGGCCATCAGCCAGCCGCCGCACAGGTAGCCGAACAGCATCAGGAAGTTCACGCTGACGCTACCGGCCAGCGCCGCATCGGCCTCGGCACCCTCCAGCAGCAGGCGGCGCGCCTCGCGGCCGGCGGCGAGGGCCTCGCCGAGCGCCCGGGCCTGGGCAGCGAAGGGGCCGGCGCGCTCCAGCCGGGCGACGGTTTCGCCGATCTCGTCGAGCAGGCTGCCGAGCAGTTCGCCCTTGTTCAGCAGGGTCTTGCGCCCCACCAGGTCGAGCGCCTGGATGCCGGTGGTGCCCTCGTAGATGGTCAGGATGCGCGCATCGCGGTAGTGACGGGCGGCGCCGGTCTCCTCGATGAAGCCCATCCCGCCGTGGATCTGCACGCCGAGGGAAGTCACTTCCTGGGCCAGCTCGGTCAGCCAGCCCTTGACGATCGGCGTCAGCAGGTCCACGCGGCCCTGGTGGCGCGCCGCGGCGTCCGCATCGGGCGCATGGGCGGTGCGGTCGACCTCGGCGGCGGCGACCAACGCCAAGGCGCGCATCGCCTCGATGGAGGCCTTCATCTGCAGCAGCATGCGGCGCACGTCGGGGAACTCGATGATCGGGAAGCGGCTGCCGTCCTTGCGGGTACCCTGCAGACGCTCCTTGGCGTACTGGCGGGCCTGCTGGTAGGCGCGCTCGGAGATCGACAGGCCCTGCAGACCGACGCTCTGGCGGGCGTGGTTCATCATGGTGAACATGCAGGCCAGGCCCTTGTGCGGCTCGCCGACCAGGTAGCCGACGGCGCCCTCCTTCTCGCCGAAGCTCATCACGCAGGTCGGGCTGCCGTGGATGCCCAGCTTGTGCTCCAGGGAGACGCACTGGGCGTCGTTGCGCGCGCCCGGCCGGCCTTGGGCGTCGAGGAGAAACTTGGGCACGACGAACAGCGAGATGCCCTTGACCCCGGCGGGCGCGTCCGGCAGCCGCGCCAGCACCAGATGGACGACGTTGTCGGTCATCTGGTGGTCGCCCCAGGTGATGAAGATCTTCTGCCCGCTGATCAGGTAATGGTCGCCGTTGGGCACGGCCCGGGCCTTGATCGCCGCCAGGTCCGAGCCGGCGTCCGGCTCGGTGAGGTTCATGGTGCCGGTCCACTCGCCGCTGACCAGCTTGGGCAGGTAGGCGGCCTGCAGCGCGGCCGAGCCATGGTGGGCAATGGCCTCGATGGCCCCCTGGGTAAGCATCGGGCAGAGGGCGAAGGCCATGTTCGCCGAGTGCCAGATCTCGTTGACGGCGGTGCCCACCACGTTCGGCAGGTTCTGCCCGCCCCAGGCCTCGGCGGCGGTCAGCGACGGCCAGCCGCTCTCCACGAACTGGCCGTAGGCGCCGGCGAAGCCGGGGGTTTCCTCGACGCCCCGCTCGCCCAGCCGTGCGCCCTGGGTATCGCCGACCGCATTCAGCGGCGCCAGCACCTCGGAGCCCAGCCGGCCGGCCTCGGCCAGGATGGCGGAAACCAGCTCGCCGTTGACGTCGCTCAGGCCGGCTTCGGCGCAGAAGCGCTCCAGCTCGACCAGCTCACCCAGGACGAATTCCGTGTCGCGGTAGGGATGGACATAGTCACTCATTGCTTCTTTCCTCTTTATTGTTCGGTGAGCCGGCACCCGGCACTTGCGTAGGGTGGGTCAGGCCAGGGGCCGTAACCCACCAACGGCAGCGCAGCTGCCGCCTTCGGCACACAGGCTTCAGAAGTAGCCCCGGCCGGCGGCCAGGCGGGCGCGGAAATCGTCCGTCAATTGGTAGAGCCCGCCATGCCGGGCATGGGCCTCGGCCTTGCGGGCGAAACGCTCCAGGCCCTGGGTGTCGAGGTAGCGCAGGGCACCGCCGCGAAAGCGCGGGAAGCCGATGCCGAGCAGCAGCCCCATGTCGATCTCCTCGGGCGTCTCGACGATGCCGTCCTCCAGGCAGCGCACCGCCTCCAGGCACAGCGGGATCATCAGCCGGTCGACGATCTCCTCATCGGAAACCTCGACCCGCCCCAGCACCCGCTCGGCGATCAGCGCGCGGGCGGCCTCGGCCGGCTGCCGGCTGCGCCGGCCGGAAGCGTCCTGGGTGTACGTGTAGAAGCCCTTGCCGTTCTTCTGGCCGAGCGCGCCACTGGCCAGCAGCGCGTCCATGATCGGCTCGCCGTCGTGGCCCATGCGCTCGGGGAAACCTTCCTGCAGCACGTGGTCGGCATGGACCATGGTGTCGATGCCGATCACGTCGGCCAGGTAGGCCGGTCCCATCGGCCAGCCGAAGGCCTCCATGACCCGGTCGATCCGCTCGAAGTCGACGCCGTCCCTGAGCAGGCGGTTGAAGCCATTGAAGTAGGGGAAGAGCACGCGGTTGACCAGAAAGCCCGGGCAGTCGCCGACCACGATGGGGGTCTTGCCCATCGCGCTGGCGTAAGCCACGGTGCGGGCGATGGTCGCCTCGGAGGTGTGGCTGCCGTGGATCACCTCGACCAGCTGCATCAGCTGCACCGGGTTGAAGAAGTGCATGCCGCAGAAGGATTCCGGGCGCTTGAGGCCCTGCGCCAGCAGGTCGATGGAGATGGTCGAGGTATTGGAGGTCAGCACCGCGTCCGCCGGCACCTGGTCTTCCACTTCGGCCAGCACCGCGGCCTTGACCCTGGGATTCTCGACTACCGCCTCGACCACCAGATCGACGCCGGCGAAGTCCCGGTAGTCCAGGGCCGGGTGGATGTTCTCCAGCACCCGCTGCTTGCCGGCCGCGTCCAGCCGGCCCTTGCCGATCTGCCGGTCGAGCAGTTGGCCGGCGGTCTTCAGGCCCAGCTCGAGCGCCTCGCCGCGGATGTCCTTCATGACGATGGGCGTGCCCGTGGAGGCCGACTGGAAGGCCACCCCGCCGCCCATGATGCCGGCGCCGAGCACGGCGCTGCGGCGGACCGGCGCGGCCTTGCCGCTCCAGGCCTTGGCCTTCTTCCTGACCAACTGGTCGCCGAGGAACAGCCCGACCAGGGCGCGGGCGACGTCGGATTTCGCCAGCGCCGCGAAGGTGTGCACCTCGCTGTCCAGCGCCCGGTCGAGCGGCAACAGGGCCTGCCGGACCACGGCGTCGAGGATCGCCGCCGGTGCCGGATAATGGGGATCGAGCTTGCCGGCATGGTGGCGCTGCACGGCGGCCAGCCATTCCCGCGTCTCGGCGGTATCGGCGAGAGGCTGCTGCTTGCGGACACGATTGGCGGCGGTTGACAGCTCGCCGCTCGCCGCCAGGCGCAGTAGGCTCAGCGCGGCGTCGCGCAACTCGGCGCCAGCGACCACCCGGTCGACGGCGCCGAGCTCCAGCGCCTTGCCCGCAGCCTGCGGCTTGCCGGCGAGCATCCAGTCCAGCGCCGCCTCGACGCCGATCAGCCGGCTCAGGCGCACGGTGCCGCCCCAGCCCGGGCAGAGGCCGAGGGTCACTTCCGGCAGGCCGATCCGGGCATCCGCTGCCAGCACCCGGAAGTCGGCCGCCAGCGCCAGCTCGCAGCCGCCGCCCAGCGCCAGGCCGTTGACCGCGGCCACGCTCGGGAACGGCAGGGCCTCCAGGGCGCCGAACAGCAGCTGTCCCTGGCGAATCCACTCCACCACCTCGCTCTCGCTGCGGGCGAAGGCCGCGGTGAACTCGGTGATGTCGGCGCCGACCACGAACGCCGGCTTGGCGCTGGCGATCAGCAGGCCCTCGATCTCGTGGCCGTGGCGCTCGAGCAGCCGGACCACCTCGGCCAGCTCGCCCAGGGTCAGGCCGTCCAGCTTGTTGACGGAGGAACCCTGCAGATCGAGGGTCAGCTCGACCAGACCCGCTTCCAGTGTCGTGAGGCGCATCGCCTTGCCGTTGTACATGCCGTGAACTCCTTGTTGTTCTTGATTCGCGGCCGTTCGGGCCGCACGCCTCCGCACCGTCGCCCACGGCGCCGGCCGGATCGCTGGATTTCGGGGAACAGGCGCGGCCGGCGCGCCCGGAAAGCGTCAGTCGCGCTGCAGCAGCACCGCGATGCCCTGGCCGCCGCCGATGCACAGGCTGACGATGGCGTAGCGGCCCTGGACGCGGGCCAGCTCGTGGATCGCCTTCACCGCCACGATGGCCCCGGTGGCGCCGATCGGATGGCCCAGGGAGATGCCGCTGCCGTTGGGGTTGAGGCGCTCGCGCGGCAGGTCGAGTTCCTGGGCGACGGCCAGCGCCTGGGCGGCGAAGGCCTCGTTGACCTCGTAGACGTCGATGTCGCCGACGCCCAGGCCGTTGCGTTCGAGCAACTGGCGGATCGCCGGAACCGGGCCGATGCCCATGAGGCTAGGATCGACGCCGATCACCGCATAATCGACCAATCGGGCCATCACCGTCCGGCCCTCGGCCTCGGCCTTGGCACGCGCCATCAGCACCAGGGCACCAGCGCCGTCGTTGAGTCCGGAGGCGTTGCCGGCGGTGACCGTGCCGTCCTGCTTGAAGGCCGGACGCAGCGACTTGAGGTCGTCGAGGGTGCAGCCGTAGCGGATGTGCTCGTCGGTGTCGAACAGCGTCGTGCCCTTGCGGCTCTTCAGCTCGATGGACAGGATCTGCCCCTTGAAATGACCCTGCTCGACGGCCCGCTGGGCACGGTTGTGGCTCTCGACGGCGAGCGCATCCTGCTGCTCGCGGGTGATGCCGAACCGCTCGGCGACGTTCTCCGCGGTCACGCCCATGTGGTAGCGGTTGATCGGGCAGGTCAGGGCACCGACCATCGGATCGACGGTCACCCCGTCGCCCATCCGCTGGCCGAAGCGCGCCGCGGGCAGGTGGTAGGGCGCGAGGCTCATCGACTCGGCGCCGCCGGCCACCGCCGTGTCGCAGAGGCCGAGCTGGATCTGCTGGGCCGCGCCGATCACCGCCTGCAGGCCGCTGCCGCACAAGCGGTTGACGGTCAGCGCCGGGGTCCGCTCGGACAGGCCGCCGCGCAGCGCCGCCACGCGGCTCAGGTACATGTCCAGCGGCTCGGTATGGATGACGTTGCCGAACACGCAGTGGCCGACGCTGGCCGCCTCGATTCCCGCCCGGCGCACCGCCTCGGCGACCACCAGGCCGGCCAGTTCGCTGGGACGGTGGCTCTTCAGGCTGCCGCCGAAATCGCCGATGGCCGTACGGACCCCGCTGACGATGACCACTTCTTGTACTTGTGCGCGCATGGATGGGTTTCCTTGGAAATTGCCAGGGACGGACGCCGTTTCGAGCGAATCGGACGGACGTCTCGCATGGCGGCTAGCTTCCATCCGCGGGCGGGGCGTCGGCAATAACGAAACCTGCCGCAAAATAGACATTAACGGACAGCGCCGTTCTGGCCGTTCCGATAGACTCTCCCGGCGACTTGCACATCTCCAGGACAGCCCATGAGCATCGAGCGCTATTCCATCTCCATCCATTTCGCCCGGGTGCTGATGAACGCCGCCCGCCGCCGGGGGCTCGACGAGGACGTGCTGCTCGGCGAGGCGGGCATCAGCCGCCGGCTGCTCGACAATCCCCACCTGCGGATCACCCCTGACCAGTTCAGCCGGCTGATGCGCGGGGTCTGGCGCCTGGGCGACGACGAGTTCCTCGGCATGGGGTCGCAGCGCTGCCGGCAGGGCATCTTCGCGCTGATGGCCAAGCAGGTGGTCCGCTCGCGCAGCCTGCGTTCGGTCTATTACAAGCTCGGCCACTTCTACAACCTGGTGAACGACTCGCTGCGTCTGGAGCTGAAGGTCGAGGGCGAGGAGGCGTCCTTCTCGATGACCCTGAGCGATCCCGCCCAGGACCCGGACTACCTGCTGCGGGAATTCCTGCTGCTGCTCTGGCACCGCTTTCCGAGCTGGCTGATCGGCCAGCGGATTCCCCTGAAGTACGTCGCCTTCGACCATGCGACGCCCGAGCACCTGGCCGAATACCGGCTGATGTTCCCCTGCCCGGCGAAGTTCGAGCAGCCCAGCAATTGCCTGGTGTTCGACGCCAGGATGCTCGACGCCCCGGTGGTGCAGACCCCCGAGGCGCTGGCCAACCACCTGCGGCGGGCGCCGATCGACTGGGTCACCCGCCCGGCCTACTATCCGGTCTACACCCGGCGGGTGCTGGACCACCTGGAAAGGTCCGGGGATCTGGCCGGGGTGACCATCCAGAGCGCCGCCGCCGCCCTGCACCTGACCGAGCGCACCCTGCGCCGCCGGCTCTGCGCCGAGGGCAGCAGCTTCCAGGCCCTCAAGGACGGCATGCGGCGCGACATGGCCATCCACTACCTCACCCAACCCTCCCTGCCGATCAGCCAGGTTGCCCGCCAGCTGGGCTTTTCCGAACCCTCCGCGTTCACCCGGGCGTTCAAGCAGTGGACCGGCGAGCTGCCGAAGACCTACCGGGATGCGGCACGCAAAATGTAACATTTCATGACAAGCAGTCCCTCGCGGGTGCAGTCTCTTCCGGTGCGGGACTACGGGTCCGCCATTCGAAGCCCGCATAAACTATTGATTCCGAAAAAAATAAAACAGAAATCAAATTCTATTAATAGGGAGCACTGGATCGCGGGGACTACCTGATTCGGGGCTCCAAAGGGGCATTCAGCCGGTTGTGCAGCAAACGCTCGTTGCCGCTCGGCGCTTTCGAGTGGCGCCCCCGCCGCCAACCGACGCACCGCCCGAAACCCGCCGAGGGCACGGCGGACGCCGCCTCCGACGCCATCCGGCAGCCCGCTCCCGGCGGATGCGGAGACGCTCCCTCACCCGATGCCGGCTAAGCGGAACGCACCAGCTCCGCCAAAAACCGGCCATCTCTCTGAAACCGCGCTCTTGAGCGGCTACAGCGGTTTTCTCGGGTTCCCGACGGGAGCCGATGGGAGAATAATGAAGACGCTTCTCCCCCTCCCTTCCTTGCTTGCGATCCAATCATTACTCGAGGTTCACCATGACGGAGCACGCTCCAGCGGGCACACCGCAGCTTTCCGCTCGCGCTGTCTTATTGATCGAACTGGCCCTGGCGATGGGCGGTTTCGGCATCGGCACCGGCGAATTCGCCATCATGGGCCTGATGCCGAACGTGGCCCAGGACCTGAACGTCAGCGAGCCCCAGGTCGGGCATGTGATCAGCGCCTACGCCCTCGGCGTGGTGGTCGGCGCGCCGCTGCTGGCGATTCTCGGCGCGCGCCTGCCACGACGCATCCTGCTGATGCTGCTGATGCTGTTCTTCGCCGCCGGCAACTTCGCCAGCGCGCTGGCGCCGGATTACCACACCCTGATGCTTAATCGTTTCATCGCCGGCTTGCCCCACGGCGCCTATTTCGGCGTCGCCTCGCTGGTGGCCGCCTCGATGGTCGCGCCGGACAAGCGTGCCAATGCGGTCAGCCGGGTGATGATGGGCCTGACCGTCGCCATCCTGGTCGGCAACCCCCTGGCCACCTGGCTCGGCCAGTGGCTGAGCTGGCGCACCGCCTTCGCCCTGGTCGGCGGCATCGCCCTGCTCACCGTGGCGCTGGTGTTCATCCACCTGCCGGCAAGCCGCCAGGAGGAACCCAGCAACCCGATGCGCGAGATCCGCGCCTTCAACCAGCCCCAGGTATGGCTGGCGCTGGCCATCAGCTCGATCGGTTTCGCCGGCATGTTCTGCGTGTTCAGCTACCTGGCGCCGACCCTGCTGGAAGTGACCCAGGTGCACGAAAACTGGATTCCGTTCGGCCTGGCGGCCTTCGGCCTCGGCACCATCGTCGGCAACATGGCAGGCGGCTGGCTGTTCGACCGGCTGCAGTTCAAGTCCGTCGGCCTGGTGCTGCTGTGGAGCACCGCCGTACTGCTGCTCTTCCCGCTGTCCGTCCATTCGCTCTGGACGATCCTGCCGGCGGTCTTCGCGGTGGGCACCATGGTCGCGCTGTCGCCGCCGTTGCAGACCCACCTGATGGACGTGGCCACCGAGGCGCAGACCCTGGCCGCCGCCTCCAACCACGCCGCCTTCAACATCGCCAATGCCCTCGGCCCGTGGCTCGGTGGCCTGGCCATCGGCGCCGGCCTCGGCTGGACCGCCACCGGCTATGTCGGTGCGGTCACCGCCATCCTCGGCCTGCTGATCTTCTTCCAGGCCTGGAAGCTGCAGAGCGCCCCTGCGCAAACGGCGGAACCGGCCGGACAGGCCGTGGCGGAAGGCTGAGCCCCTCGGCCCACGGCCCGCGACGAAGCAGGCGCCGGCTTGCCGGCTCCTGCCCTACTCCAGCGCATACTCGAAAGTGCTGACCACCCGCAGGCGCTTGCCGAGGGTACGGCCGCTGTCCACGTCGCCGCCGTCGTCGTCGACCACGAGGATCACCCCCTGGTTGGCGCTCTTCAGCCGGCCGAGGGTCGCCCCGGCATCCCCGGCGAACTTCGTCGCCTGTGCCCGGGCATTGCGGGTGGCCTCCTCCAGCAGCCGCGGCTTCACCTCGTTGAAGCCGCGCAGCTGATAGCGCAGACCGGACTGGCTCTGCTGTTCCGAATCGAACTGGATGCCCGCCTGGATCAGCGGATCGACCCGGTTGACCGCCTGGGCCAGCGCATCGACCCGCGGCGACTTGACCAGCACCCGCCCCTGGCCGTTGAAGCGCAGTCCCACATCCCGCGAGGCCCATTCCCGGGCCAGCAGGTCCTGGACCTGCAGCGGCTGGATCTCGATCTCCCCGGCCTCGAAGCCCTGTTCGCGAAGAAAGGCCACGATCCGGTCGCGGTCCTCGCTCAGCAGCCGCTGCACGCCGCCGAATTCGTCGCCGCCGCGCCGAAAGGCCAGCGTCCAGATGCCGAAGTCGCTCTTCACGTCCAGCTCGGCCAACCCCTTCACCGTCACCGCGCGGTCCGCCACGCGAAAACGCTCCACCCCCTGCCCCACCGACCAGCCGGCAAAAGCCAGGGCCGCGCCGACGATCAGCGCGGGAATCCACCCGATACGCATCGTGCTCTCCATCGCTGTCCTCCCGGGAACATGCCCCGGACAGGCTAGACCATGCCACGGCGCCCGCCAGAGCCGGCCCGTGGCCATCACCGGCGCTTGTGGCAGGCTGCGCGGCTGGATATGGTGCGCCTACCGTTCCCCTGCAGGCAGCGCTCCCCGCATGTCCACCCCCTCCCCCCAGCTCGGCCACTATGCCCTCGGCGGCATCCTGGCGAGCATCCTGCTCAACCTGCTGCTGCGCACCTTCGTCAAGGTCGGCGGCCTGTTCGCCACCCTGCTGGTCGCCGGCCTGATCGCCGCCGGCCTGGCGCTGGTCTTCGCCTGGCGGAACCACCGCGCGCCCCTCCCCGCAGAGCGCCGGGGCATCGTCCTGCGCTACGGCCTGGGTCTTGGCGTACTCTATCTGGGCCTGCTGGCGATGATGGAACACGAGTCCCCCCACGGCCCGGTCGGGCTGATGCTGTTCGGCCTGCACTACGCCTGCTATCCGGCGCTGGCCTGGGTAGCGCTGGGGTGGAGGGGGAGGAATGACGCCGGACAGGTTCAGTAGTGATAACGGCACATCACGATCTGCAAGGTATCCCCATCCACCCGGTAGATCAGCCGGTGCTCCTCGCCGATACGGCGTGACCAGAAACCACTGAGGTTGTGCTTCAACGGCTCCGGCTTGCCAAGACCGGCAAACGGATCACGTTGCGCATCCCGGATCAGCAGGTTGATCCGCTTGAGTCCGGCTTTGTCGTTCTGCTGGAACCACAGATAGTCGTCCGAGGCCTCGGGCGTGAAGAGAATGTTCAAGGCTCACTCTTCGTCGACGAGCGACCGCGGCTCCGCCTTGCCGGCGCGCAGGCTGGCGATCGAGCGGATCAGACGCTCCGCATTGGCCGGCGAGCGCAGCAGATAGGCCGTCTCCTCGAGGGCGTTGTAGTCGGCCAGGGAAATCATCACCACCGGCTCGCCCTTCTGCCGGGTGACCAGGATGGGCGTACGGTCGTTGTTCACCCGGTCCATGGTTTCCGCCAGGTGCTGGCGTGCCGTGGTGTAGTTGATGGTGTACATAGCGCTCTCCTCGATGCCTTGGATATCGAAATGTACAGAAATGCGTACATATCGACAATCCAGCATGGCCCGCAGCCCGCCATGCCCGCCGCAGCGAAAGAACGCCGCCCTCAGCAAACGCCCAGCCCCAACTGCAGCAGGGCCAGCCCGCCCTGCCGCCAGCCCCACCAGGCGAGCGCCAGCAGCAGGCCGAGCAGCGCGGCGCCGAGCAGCCGGGCCAGCCCGCCGCTCATGCCGCCCCGGCCGCCTGCAGGCGCGCCACCGGCTGTTCGCGCACCGGCCAGTTGAGCAATGCGGCGATCAGGCTGAGGGCGATGGAAAGCTGCCAGACCAGCTCGTAGCTGCCCGTGCGGTCGTAGAGCCAGCCGCCCAGCCAACCGCCGAGAAAGGCGCCGAGCTGGTGGAAGAGGAACACGATGCCACCGAGCATCGACAGGTTGCGCACGCCGAACAGGGTCGCCACCGTGCCGTTGGTCAGCGGTACCGTGGACAGCCACAGCAGCCCCATGGTCATGCCGAAGGCATAAGCGCTCCACTCGCTGAGCGGCAGGTAGACGAAGGCGACGATCACCACGCCGCGCAGCAGGTAGAGCGCGGTCAGCAGCCGCGGCTTGGCATGCCGTCCGCCGAGCCAGCCGGCGATATAGGTGCCGAACACGTTGAACAGCCCGACCAGCGCCAGCACCGTGGTGCCGACCCGGGCCGGCAGGTGCTGGTCGACCAGATAGGCCGGCAGATGCACGCCGATGAACACCACCTGGAAGCCGCAGACGAAGAAGCCCAGCGCCAGCAGCCAGAACCCGGAATGCGCCGCCGCCTCGCGCAGCGCCTCGCCCAGGCTCTGCTCGTCGGCCCGGGGCGGCTGCGGATTGTCCCTGAGCAAGCCCACCAGCGGCACGATCAGCGCGACCAAGAGGCCCAGCGCGAGCAGCGCCGACGACCAGCCGAGCCAGCCGATCAGCCCGAGGGTGCCGGGCAGCATGGCGAACTGGCCGAAGGAGCCGGCGGCCGCGGCGATGCCCATCGCCATGCTGCGCTGCTCCGCCGACACCGCACGGCCGACCACGCCGAGAACCACCGAGAAGGAGGTACCCGACAGGCCGAGGCCGATCAGCAGGCCCGCGCTCAGCGACAGCGTCCAGAGCGAATCGGCCAAGGCCATCAGCGCCAGCCCCGCGGCGTAGAGCACGCCGCCGACGACCACCGCCCGCGCCGCGCCGTAGCGGTCGGCGAGCGCTCCGGTGAAGGGCTGCGCCAGCCCCCAGATCAGGTTCTGCAGGGCGATGGCGAAGGCGAACACCTCCCGCCCCCAGCCGAACTCGCCGCTCATCGGCGCCAGGAACAGCCCGAAACCGTGGCGGACGCCCAGCGATATCGCCAGGATCAGCGAAGCCCCCAGCAGAACCCAGCCACTCGTGCGCCACATCGAAGTCATGAGTCGTCCTCTTACGGGTATATACCCGCTTGTCCGCGAAAAAATCAGCCCAGATTTTCCAATTCGTCCAGCAGCGCCATCAAGGCGGTCCGCTTCTCCGGCCCGAGGCGCTGCCCCAGTTGCTCCTGCACCTGCGTCCAGGCCCCCTTCGCCTGGTCGAGACAGGCCCGGCCCGCCGCCGTCGGGGAGACCAGCCGGTTGCGCTGATCCTCGCCGCCTTCCAGCACCAGCAGCCCCTTGCCCTCCAGCACCCGCAGATTGCGCCCGAGGGTGCTGCGATCCAGCCCCATCGCTTCGGCCAGGCTGGTAATGCTCGGCCGCTCCAGCCGCTCGAGGTTGCGCAGCAGCGAATACTGCGCGGCATTCAGCCCGACAGCGGCAAGGGCATCGTCGTACAGGCGGTTCACGCTGCGCGTGGCCCGGCGGAGTTTGGTGCAGAGGCAATGGGTGGGGAGCATGAATATGTGTATATACCCGCAGTTGCCGGGAAGTCAATCGCGCGCTGCATCGGGTCCTCCCGTATGCGTCTCCCGGAACCGGGTGCGCCCGCAGAACGCAGAAATCCGGGAAACCCCGGATTTCTGGATGGATCGGCCCGCCGCCGTGGAAAAGATCCCGCTAAACACCCCTCATCCAACAGCGCTCCGCCCCGGACGCCGTGGCCGTGGCCGTGGCCTCAATCAAAATCCCAAACCAGGTGGGCGTTGACCAGCAGCCCGTAATAGGACTTCAGGGCCGTGACTTGCGTCTGCACGACGTTGGTCATGGCGCTGGTCGCTTGGCGACGGGCCTGCAGCAAGGCCTGCAGTTCGGCTTCGCCGAGCGCGTAGGCTCTCTGCATCAGGCTGGCATTTCTCTGCATGGCCTCCGCCCCTTCGTTGGCGATCCGAAAGCTGTCATAGGTGCCTTGAGCTATCGCGACGGCGCTGGCGATGTCCGCCTCGAGCTGGCGCTTGGCGAGCATGACCTCCTGGGACAGGACTTCGAGTTCCGCCTGGGCTTTCGCACTGCGCGAGCTGCGTGCCCCGCCGGGAATGGGCACACTGACCGACATCCCGTTGATCCGCTCCCGCCCCCCCTGCTCGGAAGCGGTGAAAAAGCTCAGCGAGGGGTCCGGGATCTTGTCCGCACGCGCCCGCTCCGCCTGCCCTTGCGCCACCTGCAACTGCGCCTGCATGACTTTCAGGGCATTGCTCTCGGCCAGGATGCGCTCCCGCCAGAAGGTCATGTCCCGGTCGAGCGGAACCGGCTTGGGCAGTTGCACGATCTGGCGATCAATACCGGGAAAGCGCGTGGACAGATGAACCCAGGCCGCCGCGGCCAGCGTCTTCGCATCGTTGTGGAGGCGCCGTTGGTCAGCCAGCTCGGCGCGCGCCAGACTGACGTCCAGCTCCGAGGCGTCTCCCGCCAGCGCGCGCTTCTCCACCGCCGCCAGGCTGTCCTGAACCGACTGGAGGTTTTTCTCGGCCAATCCGAGCGATCGCTCGGCGGCGAGCCAGTCCACCCATAACGCCATGAGGGTCAGGGAGGCCTGCCGCAGTGCCTCGGTGTAGCGTATCTCCGAGACCTCGACCATGCCGCGGCCGATCCGCTGATCGGCCGCGGCCTTGTTCGGCAGCCGGAAGGTCCGCTCGACCCCGACATTCCACTCGTTGAGGTTGGAGCCTCCCTGGACCGCCCGCCGCTGCCCCAGGACCGTGGGCGTCCACTCGTAGGGCGAGCGAGCGAGGATGTCCGCCTCGTAGCGCCCGACATCCAGGCCCGCGCGCGCGGCCGAAACGGCAGGGTCCTGCTCGAGCACCTGGCGGACGACCTCCGTCGGCAGCAACCCCAGCGGCCCGGTGTATTCCTCCGCACATGCCGCGCCGGCAAAGATCGACAATCCGATCACAAGAGAAAAAAGCTTCATTCGATCTCTCCTGCCTCGATGACGGGCGTCACCCAATAGCGCAGGCCCGTTCCGGAAAACTGCCGGCGGAGGGCTTCGAGCAACGGCTCCTTATCGGCCGTGGCAATGATCGCCTGTACCTGTGTGGCGCGGGCCCGACCGAGCACCTGCTCCATCGGGTCCAGGTTTCTCTGATCGAGACCATGCTCGGCGGTCGGCGTGCTCGTGAATACCTTCACATCGGACATCAACAGCACGTCGAGCAGTTTTTCTTCAATCGCTGGCAGGCACAGCAGCGTCAGGCAAAATTCAGACATGGGATGCCTCCGGCTTTTTCGGAAACGCGAAATGCAGATACAGAATGGGGAGCAGCATCAGCGTCAATGCGGTGGCGGTAATGAGGCCGCCGATCACCACAATGGCGAGAGGGCGTTGAATCTCCGACCCGGGCCCCGACGAGAACAGCAAGGGAACCAGCCCGAATGCGGTGATCGAGGCCGTCATCAGCACCGGCCGCAGCCGACGCTTCGCTCCCTGCACGACGACTTCGCTCAGGCTCATACCCTCGCTCTGGAGCTGATTGAAGTAACTGACCAGCACCACGCCGTTGAGAACGGCAATCCCCAGCAGGGCGATGAAGCCGACGGACGCCGGAACGGACAGGTATTCGCCGGTGAGCCACAGGGCGACGATGCCCCCGACCAAGGCGAATGGAATATTGCTCAGAATCAGCAGCGCCTGGCGGACCGAGCGAAAGGTCGAAAACAGCAACACGAAGACCAGCCCGAGGGCGATCGGCACGACGACGGCCAACCGCGCAGCGGCGCGCTGCTGGTTCTCGAACTGCCCACCCCAGGTAACCCGATAACCGGTGGGCAGATCGACCTTCTGCGCGACCTGAGCCTTCGCCTCCTCCACGAATCCCACCAGGTCGCGGCCACTGACATTGGCGACGACCACGCTGTAACGGCTGCCCATTTCCCGCTCGATCTTGACGGGCCCCTCGGCACGTTCCAGTTTCGCGAGGGTGGAGATCGGCACCGTATGGCCATCCCGGGTCGTAATGCGGGTGGCGGCGAATTCGGCCGGGGACAAGCGAATCGACTCGCTGCCACGCAGGATGATCGGGGTGCGCTGGTTGCCCTCGATTACGACACCGGCCCGCTGCCCCTCGATTTGCGTGCGCAACGCGTCCTGAACCTCCTCCACGCTCAGCCCGAGCCGACCGGCCTGGAGACGGTCCACCGCCACGCGCAGGTACTGCATGCCGTCGTTCTGAACCGTATATACATCCCGATTGCCAGAAATCGTCTTGAGTACCGCCTCGATCTGGCCGGCAAGCTCATTGAGTTTGGCCAGGTCCGGGCCGTAAATCTTGATCGCCAGATCCCCCCGCACGCCGATGACCATTTCCGACACCCGCATTTCGATCGGCTGGGTAAAGCTGTAACTGATGCCCGGCATGGGGTCGAGCACCTTGCGAAGCTCCTCCATCAGCGCCTCCTTGCCGTGCATGCGCCACTCGTCCTGCGGCTTCAGCAGCAGAAAGGTGTCGGTCTGATTGAGCCCCATCGGATCGAGACCGATCTCGTCGGAGCCCGCACGGGCAACGACGCCCGTCACTTCCGGAATGGCCTGCATGATGGCTTGTTGAATCTTCAGATCGAGCGCGGCGCTTTCTTCGAGGCCGATGGAGGGCAGTTTCTCGATGCCGACGATCAGGTCCCCCTCATCCATCGTGGGCATGAACGTCTTGCCGACCTGGGTATAGAGCAGACCGGCAACCACCAGCATGGCAACGGCCGCCATCGCCACGATACGTGGCTGGCGCAGCCCCCACTCGATGGCTGGCTCGTAGAGCGCCAGCAGCTTGCGCGGCAGCCAGGGCTCGCCGTGATGGACATTGCCCAATAAATAGGATGCCAGTACGGGGATAACGGTCAGCGAAAGGATCAGGGAGCCGAGCAGCGCAAAGACGATGGTGAGCGCCACCGGAACGAAGAATTTACCCTCCAGCCCCTGCAGGGTGATCAGCGGCAGAAACACCGTGATGATGATCAGCGTCCCGGACATGACCGGCACCGAGACCTCCCGCACGGCGCGATAAATCGTGTGCAGCCTGGGCAGCTTGCCGGCCGTAGGGTCGGTTGCCAGGCGCTGCACGATGTTCTCGACGACCACCACCGCGGCATCCACCAGCATGCCGATGGCGATGGCCAGCCCTCCGAGGCTCATGAGATTCGCCGACATCCCGAAGCTGTGCATCAGAATGAAGGTGATCAAGGCCGCCAGGGGCAGCACCAGGGCGACCGTCAATGCCGCGCGCACATCGCCCAGGAACAGGCCCAGCAGGATCAGCACCAGAATGGTCGCCTCCATCAACGCGGAGGAGACGGTGCCCACGGCCTTGGTAACCAGCGAGGCGCGGTTGTAAAAGCTTTCGATACGCACAGTCTCGGGCAGGGAAGAGCGCAGCTCGTCGAGCTTCTTGCGAACGCCTTCGACAACTTGCTGGGCGTTCGCACCGGCCAGGCCCAATACCAGCCCTTCGACCGCTTCGCCCCGACCGCTTTGCGTCACCACGCCGTTGCGCGTCACCGAACCGACCTTGACCTCGGCCAGATCGCCAATACGCACGGGTACGCCCGCCGTCGTCACGACGATCGCGCGCAGTTCCTCCAGGCTGGTGATGCTGCCTTCGCTACGCACCAGCAAGACTTCGCCGCCTTCGCCGAGGCGGCCGGCGCCATCGTTGCGATTGTTGGCGTTGATTGCCTCCTTGATCTGCGCCATCGTCACGCCGCTGGACGCCATCTTCGGCGCGTCCGGCACGACCTCGTAGGCCCGTACGACACCCCCCAGGGCATTGACTTCCGCGACACCGGGCACGGTTCGCAGCGCCGGACGAATCACCCAGTCGAGCAGGCTGCGGCGCTCCGCCAGGGAAAGCTCGTCACTGTCGACAGTGAACATGAACATTTCCCCGAGCGGCGTGGTGATCGGTGCCATCCCCCCGTCTATGCCCGTCGGCAGACTGCTCGCCAGGCCGCTCAGGCGCTCGCCGACCTGCTGACGCGCCCAGTAAATATCGGTGCCATCCTCGAAATTGATGGTCACGTCGACAAGGCCGTATTTCGTGACCGTACGCAGGATGGTGGTCCTCGGGATGCCGAGCATTTCCACCTCGATCGGCACCGCGATGCGGCTTTCGACCTCCTCCGGGGTCATGCCGGGGGCCTTCATGATGATCTTGACCTGGGTGCTGGAGACGTCGGGAAACGCATCGATCGGCAACTTCAGGTAGGCATACCAGCCCGCTCCCGCGACGATCAAGGTCGCCAAAAGAACGAACAGACGCTGCGCCAGGGAAAACTGCACCAGTCGGGAAAGCATCACTGTTCTCCCTTCTTGTCCAGCAAGGCGCCTTTCAGCGCCACCGTTCCGCGAACAGCGACCTGCTCGCCGGCTTCGAGCATGCCTTGCACGCGCATCGACTGGCCGGCGCTGGCCACGACGCTTACCGGCCTGGCGTCGAAGCCGCCCGGCGTGCGAACGAATACATAGGCCTGCTTGTCGTCGTAAGCCATTGCGGAAAGCGGCACATCCCAACCGCTTTGGCCTGCGCCAGCAGGCAGTTCGACGGTGACCAGCTCCCCGGGACGCAGCGAGCCGGGACCGCCCTCCAGCGCTGCCCGCAGCATCATCGTCTGACTGCTGGAGGCGACGGTCGGGCTGACACTCACAACGCTTGCCTTGAGCGCCCTGCCGGGAACTTCGACGCTGGTTCCCACCGGCCAGTTCATGCTTTCGGAAGCGGGCAGCTGGATCTCGAGCCAAAGGGAATCGGTTTGAGTGATATGCAGCAAGGCGGCCGACACATCCACCCGCTGACCGGGCTTCGCCTCGATGAGCGAGACCACGCCTGCCTGAGTGGCGGCAAGCGTGATGCTATCTTGCGGCTGACCCGAGGCCATGACGCTTTCGATGGTCGCAGGAGGCATGCCGCCAAGGCGCAGGGCCGCCTTGGCCTGGGCAAGCGCCGCATTGGCTTCTCTCTGCGCAGCCAGAGCCTCCTGCACGCGACGTTGCGGAATGATTCCCTCTTTGAACAGCTGCTGTTCACGCTGTACGGCTTGCCGTGCAAGCGTGGCCTGCGACGAGGCCTGCAGTAACTGCAACTGCAACCGACCGAGTTCTGCGCTGGCGATGCGCAAGAGGGGCATCCCCGCCGGCACGGCCTGGAACTGCTGAACCAGCACTTGAGTCACCAGGCCAGTCACCGGCGAACTCACAACGTGCTCCGCCCCGGCCGGAACGACAACCTGTGCCGGGAAACTCGCCCTGACGGAGTCGCCGCGACGCTGAAGCGGCGACGTCTTGATTCCCAAGGCCTCGACCTGAGCATCGGGAACATCGATCTTGGTCGCCTGCCCACCGGCCATGGTCGACATGCTACAGCCCACCGCCACGGCACAGGCGAGGCGCTGGAAACGAACACTCAACTTATTCATAAAAATCCCTGGCGACGGCTGTCGGCAAGACAGGCGCAGCCTTCTCGAATCGTCGGTCGCGAAAAAGAAAAATCCGGGTGGAGTCCGCGCCGCTACGCGGACTCAGAGCGACGAAAGGAGCCGGGGAGGACGAAAGGGAAGCTCGGCCTCGGGTTGAGGCAGGGCGAGCGAGGAACGGCCGCCGGGAACGATCCGAACCGGCACGTCGGCCAGATCGTCGAAATCCCGGTTGGCAACGAAGGTCTGGATATGCTCTGCGGCATGCAGCAGCTGGTGCTCGATGGCACTCAAGGGCCGGGCCTTCCGCTCGCCCTGGGCGGCGAACGGGAAAGACGCGTTGTGATCGAGCAACGACGGAGACAGCGACTGGCCATGGCTGATGGCATGGGCCAGCCTCTTCGAATCGAACGCAAAGACGCCATTGCCTATCAACACCAAGATAAGCAAGACGAGCGACAGGTTCTTTTTCGTTGAATTCCGCATTCCGTTTCTACAAGCGTTCAGTCCGTAGGCGACAATCTCGACCGTCGGCTCCGGAAGCGAAAGGACAGATTCGTGGCCTATCCGCCCCTTCGTCGATGCACCTTCGGACAATTGCCCACCGCACAGCAATGACTTCGATACGGTGACCGACCATAAGCCTTCAGTATTAATTCTAGCTTAACGGCTACCCGTCCCGGCCAATCCGGGTGCTGCGATCGGGGCCGTGCGTGGCCTGCTGGAGACGTTCGCAAGTCCCAAGGGCCGGCCAGTGATTGAAGCAGCCTCCCGGATATATCGCTGATATCCTTTCCACCCTCTCGCCCATCGCGTGGAACACCTCCGGCGCGGACAGCCCATGTGGCGGTTCATCGATGCCTCCGAGGTCCGGGACGCGGGGGCCTGGCCAACCGGCTCGTTCGGGCACATATCGCAGTAAAGGGAACAAACGCCTAATGAAGTATTTCCTGACCATCACCTGGAGCGCCGCCGTGGCGGCCATGCTCGTCGGCTGCAAGCCGACCATGCCGGAAGCCAACCGTGAGAACTGCCAGCCAGCGACCGTCGTACAACTCGATCGAAGTATTCGCTCGGAGTTCGTCGATAAGTGTCTGCGCGGCTGATCGCGTAGCGGGACGGAGCGACGGGTGAAACCCGCGGCCCCGTCGCTCCGTCAGCCCTCCACCGCCGCCCACTGCTTGCTCAACCGCTTGTCCGACACCGCCATCTTCGTCCCCAGCTGCTGCGCGAACAGCGATACCCGGTATTCCTCCAGCATCCAGCGGTACAGGGTCAGGTTGGGGTCGCGCTTGCCTTCCTGGGCGTGCTTGGCGGCGCGGGCCCGGTACTGTTCCCAGTAGCCGGCCAGTTCGCCGGTCCAGACGCGGTCGCGCTGCAGCTGGCTGCCGACCTTGTCGAGGCGCTGCTCGATGGCCTTGAGGTAGCGGGGGTATTCGCGCAGCCATTCGGCCGGGATGTCGCGGACGAAGCCGGGCTGGATCAGTTGGGCGAGCTGGGCCTTGACGTCGTTGAGAGCGACGGCCTGGGCCAGGTCGATGCGGCCCTTGAAACGCTTCTGCAGGTCGTGGCGGAGCTTGAGGATTTCCAGCACCAGCTTCGCCAGACGCCCGGCCTGCTCGGCCCAGGCGCCGCGCTTCTGTTCGGCCAGTGTGGCCAGCGCGGCGCCGTCGCGGGGCAGCTGGGGCTCGCCGTCGAGGATGCAAACGTCGAGGCTGGCCAGCAGGATCTCCTCGACCAGGGCGTCCGGCTTGCCCATGTCGCGATACAGCAGGCTGAGTTCGGTGAGGCCGGGCAGCTTGCCGCGCAGTTGCTTGGCCGGCTCGGCGAGCTGCTGCAGGAGCAGGCGCTGCAGGGCGCGGCGGTGCTGGAAGTCGGCCTCGGCCTGGGTCGGGAAGCGGTTCTCCTTCACCGTGCCGCCCTCTTCCACCAGCGCCGGGAAGACGGTCATGGACAGGCCGGCGATCTTCTGCTGGGTCTTTTCCGCCACCGGGGCGAAAGCCTTGGCCTCCACCGGCTGCTGCTCCCGGGCCTGCTGCGGGATGGCCAGGGCGGCCTGGCTGGCTTCGGCGAAGCGGGCGGTCAGCGCGGCGAGATCGCGGCCTTCGCCGAGGAACTTGCCGCGCGCATCGACCACCTCGAGGTTCATCTTCAGGTGGCTTTCGAGCTGGAAGGCGGCCTCGCCCCAGGCCTCCTCGGGCACCCGGGCGCCGGTCATGCGCGTCAGCTCGCGGCCCAGCGCCTCGGACAAGGCGCCTTCGGCGAAGACCAGCTTGGCCAGCGCCGCCTTGACGAAGTCCGGCACCGGCACGAAGTTCTTGCGGATCGCCTTGGGCAGGTTGCGCACCAAGGCCACGCACTTGACTTCCAGCAGGCCCGGCACCAGCCAGTCGAGGCGTTCGGCGGGGAGTTGCGGCAACAGCGGCGCCGGCACCCGGACGGTCACACCGTCGCGCGGATGGCCGGGCTCGAAGTGGTAGGTCAAGGGCAGCTGCAACTCGCCGAGGCGCAGGCTGTCCGGGTATTGCGCGGCGGTGACTTCGCTGGCCTCGCGGGCCAGCACGTCCTCCTCGCGCATGATCAGGAGCTGCGGCTCCTGGGCGCTCTCGCGCTTGTACCAGCTGTCGAAGCTGGCGGTCTGGCAGATGTCCGCCGGCAGGCGCGCCTCGTAGTAGGCGAACAGGGTTTCCTCGTCGGCGAGGATGTCGCGCCGGCGCGCCTTGGCCTCCAGCTCGTCGAGCAGTTCGAGCAACTCGCGGTTGGCGGTCAGGCATTTGGCGCGGCTGGCGATCTCGCCGCGCACCAGCCCCTCGCGGATGAACAGCTCGCGGGCCACCGGCGGGTCGATGGGGCCGTAGTGCACCGGGCGGCGGCCGACCACGATCAGCCCGTAGAGGGTGACCTGCTCGTAGGCGACGACCTGGCCGCGCTTCTTCTCCCAGTGCGGCTCGAAGTAGTTCTTCTTGACCAGATGACCGGCCAGCGGCTCGATCCACTCCGGGTCGATCTTCGCCACCATGCGGGCGAACAGCTTGGTAGTCTCGACCAGCTCGGCGGCCATCGTCCAGACCGGCTTCTTGCGGCCGATGACGCTGGAGGGGTGAATCCAGAAACGCCGCTGGCGGGCACCGAGGTAGTCGCCCTCCTCGGTCTTCTGGCCGACCTGGCTGAGCAGGCCGGAGAGGATCGCCTTGTGCACGGCGGCGTAGTTCCTGGCCTTCTGCGCGGCTTCGCTGGCCTCGACCTGCTGGCAGACGATGGCATTGACCTTGTTGTCCTTGGTCGGGCCGATCTGTCCGGTGGAAAAGCCTTCGGCGTTTTCCACCCTACGGGAGTCGGATTTTGCGTAGGGTGGATGGCCGGAGCCATCCACCGCTTTGCCCATGCCGAGCTGGAGTTCGCGGCAGATCAGGGTGAGCTGGCGGTGGGCGTCGCGCCATTCGCGCAGGCGCAGGTAATTCAGGAAGTTCTTCCGGCACCAGCTGCGCAGGGCGTTGGCGCCCAAGGCCTGGCGCTGCTCCTCGAAGCCGCGCCAGAGGTTGATCAGCGCGGCGAAGTCGGAGTCCGGGTCCTTCCACTGGGCGTGGGCCTGGTCGGCGGCCTGCTGGCGTTCCACCGGGCGTTCGCGCACGTCTTGCACCGACAGCGCGCTGGCGACGATCAGCACGTCCTCCAGGCTGCCCTGCCGGGCGGCCTCCAGCAGCATGCGGCCAAGGCGCGGGTCCACCGGCAGGCGCGCCAGCTGGCGGCCGAGCGGAGTGAGCTGGCCCTCGCGGCTTACCGCGGAAAGCTCCTGCAGGAGGGTGAAGCCGTCGCTGATCGCCTTGCCGTCCGGCGGCTCGATGAAGGGGAAATCTTCGATGCCGCCCAGGCGCAGGTGGAGCATCTGCAGGATCACCGCGGCGAGGTTGGTGCGCAGGATCTCCGGGTCGGTGAATTCCGGGCGGGCGAGGAAATCCTCCTCGCTGTAGAGGCGCACACAGATGCCCGGCTCGACCCGCCCGCAGCGGCCCTTGCGCTGGTTGGCGCTGGCCTGGGAGACGGCCTCGATGGGCAGGCGCTGGACCTTGGCGCGGTAGCTGTAGCGGCTGATCCGCGCGGTGCCGCTGTCGATCACGTAGCGGATGCCTGGCACGGTGAGCGAGGTTTCGGCGACGTTGGTCGCCAGGACGATCTTGCGGCCGGCCGCCGGGCGGAAGATCTTCTGCTGCTCGGCGGGGGTCAGGCGGGCGTAGAGCGGCAGGACTTCGGTGTGTTTCAGGTTGGCCTTGCGCAGCACCTCGGCGGCGTCGCGGATCTCGCGCTCGCCGGGGAGGAACACCAGCACGTCGCCGGGGCGCTTGCCCTCGCTGCGCTCGAAGGCGGCGATCTCGTCGAGGGCAGCGAGAATGCCCTGGTCGACGGACAGGTCCTCCTCGACCCGGTTGCCCTCCTCGTCCACCTCGGCGGCCAGCGGGCGATACCAGGTGTCCACCGGGTAGGTGCGCCCGGACACTTCGACGATCGGCGCGTCATGGAAGTGCTTCGAGAAGCGCTCCAGGTCGATGGTCGCCGAGGTGATGATGACCTTCAGGTCGGGCCGGCGCGGCAGCAGGGTCTTCAGGTAGCCGAGCAGGAAGTCGATGTTCAGGCTGCGCTCGTGGGCCTCGTCGACGATGATCGTGTCGTAGCGCTCGAGGTAGCGGTCGTGCTGGGTCTCGGCGAGCAGGATGCCGTCGGTCATCAGCTTGATCAGGCTGCGCTCGTTGGACTGGTCCTCGAAGCGCACCTGGTAGCCGACCAGCTCGCCCAGGGGCGAACCGATCTCCTCGGCGACCCGGGTGGCCACGCTGCGCGCGGCGAGACGCCGGGGCTGGGTGTGGCCGATCAGCCCGTGCACGCCGCGGCCGATCTCCAGGCAGATCTTCGGCAGCTGGGTGGTCTTGCCCGAGCCGGTTTCGCCGGCGATCACCAGCACCTGGTGCTTCTGTAGCGCCGCCTTGATCTCGTCGCGCTTGGCGGCAATCGGCAGGCTGTCGTCGTAGCGCAGCACCGGCACGCTGGCCCGGCGCGCCTCGACCCGCGCGCAGGAGGCCTGGAAGCGCTCCAGCCACTGCGCCAGCTTCGCCTCGTCGGGCTTCTTGCGCAGCTCGTGGAGCTGGCGCCGCAGGCGGTGGCGGTCGCCGATCAGGGCGTGGTCGAGGTTGTTCGAGAGGAGGTCGAGGGCGGGCGTTGCGTCGGTCATGGACAGCCGTTGGCGATTCGCGGAAAGGCCGCGATTGTCGCAGATTTCGGCGGGGGGCCGTAGGGTGCAACCCGCCATGGCACGGCCCCGTCAATAGGCGTTCTTGTTGACGAACCCCTTGAACACCGTCAGGAAGATGATCTTCAGGTCCAGCCACAGCGACCAGTTGTCGATGTACCAGAGGTCGTACTCCACCCGCTTCTGCATCTTCTCCAGAACGTCGGTTTCGCCGCGGTAGCCGCTGACCTGCGCCCAGCCGGTGATGCCCGGCTTGACCTTGTGACGCTGCATGTAGGACTCGACCAGGTCCTTGTAGTACTCGTTGTGCGCCAGCGCATGGGGGCGCGGGCCGACGATCGACATGCGCCCCTGCAGCACGTTGAAGAACTGCGGCAGCTCGTCGAGGCTGGTGCGCCGCAGGAGGGCACCCAGCCAGGTGACGCGGGCATCCTGGCGCGTGGCCTGGATCACCTCGCCGCGCGCCTCCCGGTGCACCACCATCGAACGGAACTTGTAGACCTTGAAGCGCTTGCCGTTGATGCCGGTGCGGTACTGTTTGAACAGCATCGGCCCCCGCGAGGTGAGCTTGACGGCCAGACCGATCAGCACGCAGAGCGGCAGGATCAGCAGGGTGATCGGGATGCTGACCAGCAGATCCTCCAGCCGCTTGATCACCCGTGCCGGCCCGTCCATCGGACTGAAGCTCAGGTCCAGGGTATAGAGGCCGGCGATATGGCTGATCCGGTGATTGAGCAGGCGGATGTCGCCCCATTCGGGAATGAAGCGTATCGCCACCGTATGGTGGCGCAGCGCATAGAGGACCGAACGGACAGCGCCCCCTTCGCTCAGCGGCAGGCAGAGCCAGACCTCGTGCACTCCATGCTCGTTCACCTTGGCGACCAGGCTGTCCAGCCACCCCTCGTCATTGCTGAAGCGCAGGGTAAAGACCACCTTGAAGCCGTATTCTTCCCGTATATGGCCGCTGTTCAGCTGGCCCGCGGAAAACCCGCCCGAATCCACCAGCAGCACGGTTTTCAGGTTCCTGCCGGCCCCCCGCAAGCGGCGCAGCAGCAGAAAGGCGGAAAAACGCAGCAACAGGCACAGAACCCAGCCGATCAGCAGCATGCTGACGAACCAGAGTCGCGAGTAGCTTTCCGACACCTTGAGCAGGAAGGACAGCGAAAGCAGGATGCCCGATGCGGCGAGCCAGGCGATGGTCAGCACGCGGAACTGACGCAGGAACGGCTGGCCTCGTTGGGAACCGTAGACGCCGCCCAGCGCCAGACAGAACACCACGACGATCCCCCCCAGCGAGGTCGCGGTGTTGTAGCGCCCGGACATGTCGAAATCGTCGAAGCGGAGGTAGTACGCCGCAAAGCCTGCAGCCACGACAATCAGCAGATCCAACAGCGCGACGAACAGCGGAACAGGATAGCGCTCGGCGAAGGTCGGTTCGTAACGGGGGATCAAGAGCGTGTCCTTATGCGAGGGCGTGTCGACGTACCAGCGTAGCCATGGCAGAACGGCCGCGAAGGCCACACGCCCTTGAAATGACGGGCCTTCGTCCAATGACGCGTGACGATCTGCCAATAATACTTCAGCTTGCCGAACAGGCAGCCGACAACCTGACGTCCCCGGGTGGAGGCGCCAGGCGAACCGGCAGCAGCTGAAGGCTCCGATGAGCCGGATGGTACTCGGCAGGCTTTCCCGAGTCCGTGAAGCGAACCGGCATCCTCGCCATGGCCCGAGGCGGACACGTACCGGGCGGCGCAGGCCGTTTTCGCCGCGAACTCAGCGACCTGCCCGCTGGCTTCGACAGGGCAATTTCGGCGCTCGGGGTACCGATACGGCGCCGCCCCTAATCGGTCAGGACATCCGCGTGGAATCCCGCCCGTGCCGGCGGCCGGATGCACGGTTCGCCATCCAGCAGCACCTGATGGGCCAGGAACTCGAGCGCCGAGGCGCGCCAGGACTGCCGGCCGGCCAACTCGGCGCAGCGCGTGCGGTCCAGCGCCAGCGCGGCCAGGCAGGCCTGGCCGAGATCCTCGTCGAGCACACCGCTCACCCCCGCCTCCACCACGTCCAACGGGCCCGGCACCGGAAACGCCGCCACCGGGGTGCCGCAGGCCAACGCCTCCAGCATCACCAGGCCGTAGGTGTCGGTACGCGAGGGGAACACCAGCACGCTGGCCTCGGCATAGGCCGCGGCGAGTTCCCGGCCATGGCGATAGCCGAGAAAGCTCGCCTCGGGATAGCGCGCTTCGAGTTCCGCGCGCTGCGGCCCGTCGCCGACCACCCGTTTCTCGCCCGGCAGGTCGAGCGCCAGGAAGGCCTCCAGGTTCTTCTCCGGGGCGATGCGCCCGACATAGAGAAAGACCGGCCGCTCCGGTTCCGGCCGCTCCCGCAGGGGAACGAACAGACGGGTATCCACGCCCTTGCGCCAGATGGCCAGTCGCGGCAGACGCCAGTGCCTGAACTCCTCGCGCAGGCGCGCGGTGCTCACCAACACCGCGCGGCTCGGCCGGTGGAAGGTGCGCAGCAAGGCATAGCCCCAGCGCAGCGGCAACCACGGCCAGCGGGTATGGACATACTCCGGGAAACGGGTGTGGATGGCCGTGGAGAAGGCCATCCCGCGCTTCGTCAGCCAGTGCCGGGCAGCCCAGCCGAGGGGGCCTTCGGTGGCCAGGTGCACGCAATCCGGGCGAAACGCGCGGATCGCCGGCCCCACCCGCCAGAGATCCCAGACCAACGGAATTTCCGGATAGGTCGGACAGGGTCGGGCCCGGAAGTCGGCAGGCGACAGCAGCTTCACCTCGTGGCCCAGCTCACGCAACTCACCGATCAGCGAGTGCAGGCTGGTGACCACACCGTTGACCTGCGGCAGCCAGGCATCGCTGACGAGCAGAATCCTCATGCGGCCGTCCCGACGACGCTCGCCAGTTCCGCGCCCCGCCGTGTCAGGAACGCCTGCTCATCGGCCAGGCGATAGAGCTCGATGGTGCCGTCCCAATGCTCGATCAGCGCCGTGCAGGACTCCACCCAGTCGCCGCAGTTGAGGTACTCCACCGCGCCCAGGCGACGGATTTCCGCATGGTGGATGTGCCCGCAGACCACGCCGTTGAAGCCGCGGCGCAGACATTCATGGGCGATGGCCTCCTCGAAGTCGCCGATGAAGTTCACCGCGGTCTTCACCTTGTGCTTGAGGAAGGCCGACAGCGACCAGTAGCCGTAGCCCCAGCGCTCGCGCCAGTGGTTGAGCCAGCGGTTGAGGACCAGGGTGACGCCGTAGGCGGAGTCGCCGAGGAAGGCCAGCCACCTGTGGCAGCGGGTGACCACGTCGAACTGGTCGCCATGGATCACCAGCAGTCGCCGGCCATCGGCGGTGACGTGCTCGGCTTCGTCGACCAGCTGGATGTTGCCCAACACCAGTGCGGAATAGCGGCGCAGGAACTCGTCGTGGTTGCCGGTGACGTAGATCACCGTGGTGCCGCGCTTGCTCAGGGTCAGCAGGCGACGGATGACATTGGTGTGCGCCTGCGGCCAGTAGATGCCACTGCGCAACCGCCAGCCATCGATGATGTCGCCGACCAGATAGAGGGTATCGGCGCGATAGCGCTTGAGAAAGCGCGCCAGATGCTCGGCCTTGCAGTCCCGCGTACCGAGGTGGACATCGGAAATCCAGAGCGTGCGGACGGATTGCTTGTCGCTCGGCGGGAAGGATTGGGCGCTGCTCATGGGCGATCTCCGGCAGGGTTTAACCGATCTTCCGCGCCGGGGATGAAGGCGCCGTGACGGTGCCGGGTCGATTCGGTGACAGCGCCTGCCCAGACGCCGCAGCGGGACTCAGGATCGGTCGCTGTGGCCGAGATCGCGTCCCGGATCGATCCGGTCGCGCACGCGCTGCTTGAGCACCTTGGCCTCGGGAAAGCCGCCGTCGGCCTTGCGCTCCCAGATCTGCACACCGTCGCAGGCGATGCGAAACACCCCGCCGCGGCCCGGCTCCAGGCTGACCCTGCCGAGGTCCTCGCCGAAGGTGCCGAGCAGCTCCTGGGCCAGCCAGGCGGCACGCAGCAGCCACTGGCACTGGGTGCAGTAGGTGATGACGATTTCCGGCTTGGCCGTACTCATGGCGCCTCCGGGAAACTGTGACGGCTAGCTACCAGGATAGCGCCGCGGCACGGGCATGCGTCCCTGCCGGCCGAGCGCCCCGGACTGCCGCAGCCAGGGCGCGGCGCTTCAGAGCTTTTCCAGGTTGGCGAGAATCCGTGCATGCACCTGCTGGCAGAGGCGCAGTTCCTCCGGATCGATGCCGTCGAAGAGCTCCTGGCGCAACTCGGAGGAAATCGCCTCGATTTTCTCGATCATCGGCAGCGCCACCGGGTCCAGCACGATCTGCTTGGCCCGCCGATCCTCGGCCACCGCCTGGCGTCTGACCAGCCCTTGCGCCTCCAGGGTATCCAGCAGCCGCGCCAGGGTCGGCCCCTCGACCGCCACGCTCTTGGCCAGCTCGCGCTGGGTCGGCCACTTGCCGACGCGGGCCTCGAAGCGGGCCAGATGCAGCAGCACCAGCCAGCGCGCCTGCGACAGCCCCATTCCGGACAGCCGGCGATCCAGCTCGGCACGCCAGGCGCGCGACAACTGGGCAAGTTGCATCGCAAAACGATGCTGATTCAAGTAGGTCATAGAAAAGCTCGCACCGGTACTTGGACTAATTATTAGTAAGCTAACCGTAACCGCAAGCCGAACAATATGCCACGCGACTTTTTAGTCAGAAAATGTAAAAGGCCGCTTCGGTGCAACGCGCCGCTCAGGGCTCGAACTCGGCCTGCAGGGCCGTACGCACGCAGAGCAGCACCCCCTGCGGAACCCGCCCGCCGAACCGCTCGGCCAGTGCCGCGACCGGCGGCAGCTCGCCGTCGCCCTCGAGGAAGGCATCGTGGATCTCGCCGAGCAACTCCTCGGGCAGGTCGAGCGCCTGTTCGAGGGTCAGTTGACGACGGCCGATGGCCTCGGCCAGCAGGCTGTAGACGTTCTTTTCCGTACAGTCCAACTGATGGGAGATCTGCGCCGGCGTCATGCCGGCACGGGCCAGGCTGGCCAGTTCGTGGCGCAGGTCGGTCACCGGCTTCGGCGCCTCGCCGGCCTCGTTGAGCACCTCGAGGAAAGCCTCGCCATAGCGCTCCAGCTTGCGCGCGCCAACGCCGCTGACCCGCCCCATCTCGGACAGCGAGCGCGGCCGGCTGCGCAGCATTTCCAGCAGCGTGGCGTCGGGGAAGATCACGTAGGGCGGCACCGAGTGCTCTTCCGCCAGCTTGCGGCGCAGCGTGCGCAGCGCCTCCCACTGCTCGCGCTCGCCATGCCGGACCAGCTGGCTGGCGGCGCTGGCCGTCGGCCGCGGCGTCTGCGGCTTGTTGAGGTCGCGGCGCAGCTCCAGGCTCACCTCGCCGCGCAGCAGTGCCCGGCAACTCTGGTTCAGGCGCAGGCCGCCGTAGCCGTCCAGATCCACGTCGACCAGGCCACGGGCGACCAGTTGGCGGAACAGCGTGCGCCACTCCCCCTCGCCGCGCGCCTTGCCGACGCCGAACACCGACAGGTGCTGATGGCCCAGGCCGCGCACCTTGTCGTTGTCGCGGCCGAGCAGGATGTCCACCAGATGACCGACGCCATAGCGCTGGCCGCTGCGATAGATGGTCGACAGTGCCTGGCGGGCGGCCTCGGTGGCGTCCCAGGTCTGCACGCCGTCGACGCAGTTGTCGCAATGGCCGCAAGGCTTGGCCAGCTCCTCGTCGAAATAGGCCAGCAGCGCCTGGCGGCGGCAACGAGTCTCCTCGCACAGCGCCAGCATGGCGTCGAGCTTGTGTTGCTCGATGCGCTTGTGCCGCTCGTCGCCCTCGGAACTGCTGAGCATCTGCTTGAGGAAGATGACGTCCTGCAGGCCGTAGGCCATCCAGGCGTCCGCCGGCAGGCCGTCGCGCCCGGCCCGGCCGGTTTCCTGGTAATAGGCCTCCAGCGATTTGGGCAGGTCGAGGTGGGCGACGAAGCGCACGTTGGGCTTGTCGATGCCCATGCCGAAGGCGATGGTCGCCACCATGATCAGCCCCTCCTCGTTGAGGAAGCGTTTCTGGTGAAGGGCGCGCAGTTCGTTGGACAGTCCGGCGTGGTACGGCAGCGCCGGAAAACCCTGTTCGCTGAGGAAGGCCGCGGTTTCATCGACCTTCTTTCGCGACATGCAGTAGACGATCCCGGCGTCGCCGCGCCGCTCGGCGAGAAAGCCGAGCAGCTGCTTGCGCGGCTGATCCTTGGCGACGATGCGGTAGAAGATGTTCGGCCGGTCGAAGCTGGAAAGAAAGCGCTCGGCATTTTCCAGGTGCAGGCGCTGGACGATTTCCTCGCGGGTGCGCTTGTCCGCCGTGGCGGTCAGGGCGATGCGCGGCACCTGCGGGAACAGCTCGGCGAGTTGGCCCAGTTGCAGGTATTCGGGCCGGAAATCGTGCCCCCACTGGGACACGCAGTGGGCCTCGTCGATGGCGAACAGGGCGATCGGCAGGCGCTGCAGGAAGGCCAGCATGCGCGGTTGCACCAGACGCTCCGGGGCCAGATAGAGCAGCTTGATCTCGCCCAGGCGGATCCGCTCGGCGATCTCCTGCTGCTCGTCGGCGCTCAGCGTGGAGTTCAGCGCCACCGCCGGCACGCCCAGTTCGTCGAGGGTGGCGACCTGATCCTCCATCAGCGCGATCAGTGGCGACACCACCACCGCCAGCCCCTCGCGCAGCAGCGCCGGGACCTGATAGCAGAGCGACTTGCCGCCGCCGGTCGGCATCAGCACCAGGGCGTCGTCGCCGCGGGCGACGCGCTCGATGATTGCCGCCTGGTTGCCGCGAAACGCGTCGTAACCGAAGACGTCCTTGAGGATGCGTTGGGCCTGTTCGAGCATGGACACTCCAAGCGGAGCAACGAGGCCGGGCGGCTCGTCGGGTTGAGTCGGCTGCACGGCTCCGGACGGGGCCGCCATGAAACGGCGCATTATACGTGAGCACCCCGGTTGGCGGCCCCGCTCAAGCGGCGACCGCGCGCTGCCCCTGCGACCGGCCACGAAAAAAACCGCGCCGCGACACGCCGCCGGGCGTTATCCGGGCTAAAATCCAGCCTCCCCAACCTTCAAGGTAGTCGCGCCATGTCCTTCGCCGAGCAATTGTCCCGCCTGCAAGCCTTTCTCGACGCCGACGATCTGCACGAAGAGGCTCTGGACTACGTCGCTGCCCACGGCTACCTGACGGCTTTGTCGATCTGCCCGGACCCCGTGCCCGAGCAGGAGTGGATCGACGCCCTGTTCGCCGAGCCGCCGCACTATCGCAGCGATGCCGAGCGGGAAGAGATCGAGGCCACGCTGCTCCAGCTCAAGGCGCACATCGCTCGCCAGCTGGCCAGCGACGAGGACCCCGAGCTGCCTTGCGAACTCGACCTGGGCGACAGCCCCGACGACTCCGACCTGCGCGGCTGGTGCATCGGCTTCATGGAGGGGGTCTTCCTGCGCGAGGAAGCCTGGTTCGAGGAGGCCGAGGAGGAAGTCAGCGAGCTGCTGCTGCCGATCATGATCGCCTCCGGCCTGTTCGAGGACCAGCCGGACTTCGCGGAAATCGCCCATGACCGCAAGCTGGTGGACGAGATGATCCAGCAGATTCCGGACCTCCTCACCACGCTGTTCCTGCTCTGCCACGCCCCCGAGGAAAAGCCCGCGCTGCTCAAGCCGCGCCATCACTGAGAGCGAGGGGATGCCGCGGGCCGTCCGCGAAAGCCGCTCCCGCCTGGTACGCCACGCCCTGCAGGCCATCGGCCTGCTCAGCCTCGCACTGGGGGTGATCGGCATATTCCTGCCGCTGCTGCCGACCACGCCCTTCCTGCTGCTGGCCGCGGCCTGCTTCATGCGCAGCTCGCAGCGCTTCTATTTTTGGCTGATCGGCCATCCCCACCTCGGCCCCTGGGTCCGCGACTACCTCGACGGCGAAGGCATTCCCCTCAAGGGCAAGGTCTACGCGGTCGGCCTGATGTGGACGAGCATTTTGCTGTCCTGCTACCTGATCCCACTGGCTTCTGCCCGCCTCTTCATGCTCGCCAGCGCCGTGCTGGTCACGCGCTACATCCTCAGGCAGAAGACCCGGTCGGTACGGGCCGGCTGACCTGCCTCTCCGGGCCGCCAGCATGGTTGCGCCGGTAGACCGCTTCCCCCATCGCCGCGATCTGCCCCTCGATCAGAGCCTCGAAGGGACGCAGCATGGCATTGAAGCGCGCATCCCCTTCGAGAATGTTCAGGGCGCAGACGATGGCCTCGAGGGTCGACAGAGCCCCAGCCATGGGCGCCTTGCGCAGCCGGTAGCGCGACTGCAACCCCTCCGGCAGGGAGACCCGCGGCAGAGCCGCCAGCGACGGATTGACATGGAGAATCCTGCGCGCCTTGCGCCAGGTGCCGTCCGGCACGATCAACTGCAGGGGGCGCCCGTCCTGCGCCAACTCGGCCAACGGCATGGCCTGTGCCTCCGGAAACAGCAAGCAGCGGCGGTAGGTGCCGTGCGCCAGCTCCGCCGCCAGCTCGGGGAAGGTCTCGCCCACCCGCAACTCGCCATTGTCCAGGGCCAGGGCGGCCAGGCGGGCGGTATTCAGGGCATGGGACGCCTCGGTGGGATGCTGCAGGATCAGCACCCGGGTGCGGCTGGACAGGCGGGGAACGAGTGCACAGAGACAATGGCTCGGCGGACGCACGCAACGGGAACAACGGGGACGTGACATGGACTCTCCTCGGCGGAGCAGTCTGCCACAGCTCAAGCGGCACGGAAAACGGGACAAGGCGCCAGCCGGCGCCCTGCCATGTCGACGATCAGCGGCGGCGGGCGCGCTCCTCGGCCAGACGGCGACGTTCGTCGCTTTCCAGGGGGATGGGCTGCAGGCGCCCGGCGGCATCCAGACCGAACAGGGTAGCGAGATCGGCAAGTAAACGATTGAGCCAAGCGTTCATGACCAGTCCTCCGGTAACGACCAAGTGTGGCAGCGGCTGCAGGGGCAACCTGCACCATCTTTTTTCAGGATAGCCCCAGTTTCCCTCCGGGGGCCTGACCCGAATCAAAAAGGCAGAGCGGCGAATCGTGCAGCTTCGCCCACAAGCGCAGCGGAAGATGGCCCCGCTGCACCTCGCCGGCCGTTACTGGAGCAGTTCCTGCTCGCTGAACAGCCCCTCGAACAGCATGCTCGACAGGTAGCGTTCGCCGGAGTCCGGCAGGATCACCACGAGGGTCTTGCCCTGCAGCGACGGCTCGCTTTCGGCCAGACGCACGGCGGCAGCCATCGCCGCGCCGCTGGAAATCCCGCAGAGGATGCCCTCCTCGCGCATCAGGCGCAGGGCCATGCTCTTGGCCTCATCGTCGGTGACCCGCTCGACCCGGTCGACCAGCGACAGGTCCAGGTTCTTCGGCACGAAACCGGCGCCGATGCCCTGGATCTTGTGCGGCGAGGGCTTGACCTCCTCGCCGGCCAGGGTCTGGCTGATCACTGGCGAGCCGGCCGGCTCGACGGCCACCGAGAGCAGCGGCTTGCCGCAGGTCTGCTTGATGTAGCGGGACACACCGGTGAGGGTGCCGCCGGTGCCGACCCCCGCGACCAGCACATCCACTGCACCATCGGTGTCGTTCCAGATTTCCGGGCCGGTGGTCTTCTCGTGGATCGCCGGGTTGGCCGGATTGTCGAACTGCTGCGGCATGAAATACAGCTCGGGATTCGAGGCGGCGATCTCGGTCGCCTTCTCGATGGCCCCCTTCATACCCTTGGCCGGCTCGGTGAGCACCAGCTCGGCGCCCAGGGCCTTGAGCACCTTGCGCCGCTCCAGGCTCATCGACGCCGGCATGGTCAGGATCAGCTTGTAGCCACGTGCCGCGGCGACGAAGGCCAGGCCGATGCCGGTATTGCCCGAGGTCGGCTCGACCAGGGTCATGCCGGGCTTCAGGCGCCCGTTGGCCTCGGCGTCCCAGACCAGATTGGCGCCGATCCGGCACTTGACCGAATAGGACGGGTTGCGCCCCTCGATCTTGGCCAGAATGGTCACTCCCTGCGGGGCCAGACGGTTGATCTTGACCAACGGCGTGTTGCCGATGGATTGTGCGTTGTCGGCATAGATGCGGCTCATGGCGCGTTCCTTGTTGATGTATGCGCTTAGGATGCGCAAGCCTAAGTCGCGGCACAAACGCCGTCCAGATCCCGTCGTTCCCGCCCCGGCGCCTGCGCGCTATAGTCGACCCCAGGTTCAACGAAGGAAGGCCGGCGCACACCGGCGCCAGCATGCGAGGATTCACGATGAAGTTCCAGGGCACCTCCACCTATGTGGCCAGCGACAGCCTCAAGCTCGCCGTCAATGCCGCCATCACCCTGCAGCGCCCGCTGCTGGTCAAGGGCGAGCCGGGCACCGGCAAGACCCTGCTCGCCGAACAGCTGGCGGAGTCCCTCGGCACCCGGCTGATCGCCTGGCATATCAAGTCCACCACCAAGGCCCAGCAGGGCCTCTACGAATACGATGCGGTGAGTCGCCTGCGCGACTCGCAACTGGGCGTGGACAAGGTCCACGACGTGCGCAACTACATCCGCAAGGGCAAGCTGTGGGAGGCCTTCGAGGCCGGGGAGCGGGTGGTCCTCTTGATCGACGAGATCGACAAGGCCGACATCGAGTTCCCCAACGACCTGCTGCAGGAACTCGACCGCATGGAGTTCTTCGTCTACGAGACCGGCGAAACCGTCAAGGCCCACCAGCGGCCGATCATGGTCATCACCTCGAACAACGAGAAGGAGCTGCCCGACGCCTTCCTGCGCCGCTGCTTCTTCCACTACATCGCCTTCCCCGACCGCGAGACGCTGCAGAAGATCGTCGACGTGCACTTCCCCGGCATCAAGGGCCAACTGGTGGCCGAGGCGCTGGACCTGTTCTTCGACGTGCGGGAGATTCCCGGCCTGAAGAAGAAACCCTCCACCTCCGAGCTGGTCGACTGGCTGAAGCTGCTGCTGGCCGACGACATCGACCTGGCGGCGCTGCGCGAGCGTGACCCGACCCGGGCCATCCCGCCGTTGGCCGGCGCCCTGGTGAAGAACGAGCAGGACACGCAGTTGCTGGAACGCCTGGCCTTCATGACCCGCCGCGCCAACCGGTAGCCCGGAACCCCCACGGGAGCCTGTTCATGCTGCTCAACCTGTTCAACGAAATGCGTGCGGCCAAGGTGCCGGTTTCGCTGCGCGAGCTGCTCGACCTGATCGAGGCGCTCGAGCAGCGGCTGGTGTTCGCCGACATGGACGCCTTCTACTTCCTGGCCCGCACCATCCTGGTCAAGGACGAACGGCATTTCGACAAGTTCGACCGGGCCTTCGCCGCCTACTTCCAGGGGCTGGAGAACCTCGATGCCCTGCTCGAGGCGCTGATTCCCGAGGAATGGCTGCGCAAGGAGTTCGAGCGCCTGCTGAGCGACGAGGAGAAGGCGCAGATCCAGTCCCTCGGCGGCCTCGAACAGCTGTTCGAAACCTTCAGGAAGCGCCTCGAAGAGCAGAAGGAGCGGCATGCCGGCGGCAACAAGTGGATCGGCACCGGCGGCACCAGCCCGTTCGGCTCGGGCGGCTACCATCCCGAGGGCATCCGCGTCGGCGAGGCCGGAACGCGCCAAGGCAAGGCGGTCAAGGTCTGGGAGCAGCGCGAGTACCGCAACCTCGACGACCAGGTCGAGCTGGGCACCCGCAACCTGAAGATGGCGCTGCGCCGCCTGCGCAGCTTCGCCCGCGAAGGGGCCGCCGAGGAACTCGATCTCGACGCCACCATCGCCCACACCGCGCGGGATGCCGGCCTGCTCAACATCCAGCTGCGCCCGGAACGCCACAACAAGGTGAAGCTGCTTCTGCTGCTGGACATCGGCGGCTCGATGGACGCCCACGTGAAGGTCTGCGAGGAGCTGTTCTCCGCCTGCCGCAGCGAGTTCAAGCACCTGGAGCACTACTACTTCCACAACTTCGTCTACGAGAGCCTGTGGACCGACAATCGCCGGCGCCATTCCGAGCGCATCGCGACCCACGACCTGCTGCACAAGTACGGCCCGGACTACAAGGTGGTGTTCGTCGGCGACGCCTCCATGTCGCCCTACGAAATCCTCCAGCCCGGCGGCAGCGTCGAGCACTGGAACGAGGAACCCGGCCTGGCGTGGATGCAACGCTTCACGGAAACCTACCGCAAGCTCATCTGGATCAATCCGTCCCCCGAGCGCGTCTGGAACTACGGCAGCTCGATCCAGATCGTCCGCGAACTGGTGGGACAGCACATGTATCCGCTGACCCTCGGCGGCCTCGAAGAAGGCATGCGCTTTCTGGCCAAGTGAGCCCGGCCCGCCGCTCGGCTCAGACGGGCGCGACCTCGCCGCGGGAAACGCACTCGCCGAGCCGCCAGAGCGTCCACTCGCCCGGCCGGTGGGCGAGCCAGGTCTCGTTGGCAGTCAGGGGCTCGGTGGCCAGCACCGTCACCACGTCGTTCGGGGTGGTTTCGGCCTGGAAGTCCACGGTCAGGTCGGCATCCTTCAGCCGCGCCGGACCGAAGGGCGAGCGACGGGTGATCTGCGCCAGCTTGGTGCTGCAGAAGCTGAACAGCCAGTCGCCGTTGCCCAGCAGGCAGTTGAAGACGCCCTTGCCACGGTATTCGTTGCAGGCGCCCACCAGGGTCGGCAGCAGCGTCCAGACGTCGACCGGCTCGGGAAAGGCCTCGCGCAGCCGGTTGAGCAGATCGCAGAAAGCCCGCTCGCTGTCGGTGTCCCCCACCGGCCGGTAGAACCCCGCCGGAGGCTGGAAGTCCGCCAGTTGCCCGTTGTGGGCGAAGCACCAGTTGCGGCCCCAGAGTTCGCGCACGAAGGGATGGGTGTTGGCCAGGCAGATCCGCCCGACGTTGGCCTGGCGAATATGGCCGATGACCAGCTCGCTCTTGATCGGATAGCGCTGCACCAGCCGGGCCACCTCGGAATCGGCGCTCGCCGCCGGGTCCTGGAACAGCCGCACACCGCGTCCCTCGTAGAAGGCGATGCCCCAGCCGTCGCGGTGCGGGCCGGTGCGCCCGCCGCGCTGCATCAGGCCGGTGAAGCTGAAGACGATATCGGTCGGGACGTTGGCACTCATGCCGAGCAGTTCGCACATCGCGGGCCCCCTCGCAGACGCCTGTGGTCCGGTTTCAGAGCCGCGGCTCGACACGCAGGCCCTGCCGCCCCGGGCTCCCGCCGGCCTCGCCGCGGGCCATCAGTTCGCGCACGGTCGGCTCGCCGTCGACCGCCGGCGACGCCTCGGCGGCCCCGCGGCGGCGCCAGAGCACCCAGCGCAGCGCCGCCAGCAGCAGGTACGCGGCCACGGCGATCATCCCGTAGAGCGCCAGATCGGCCACCGCGCGCCAGGCATTGTTGCCGACGCCGAACAGCAGGTCGAGGGCGGCGATGGCGACGGCCGGGGCGAACAGTTCCTTGCCCGGATCGACGATGGTCGGGGTCAGCAGCAGCACCGCCACGATCACCCGCAGCGGCTCGCGCAAACCGCGCCACATCCAGCGGGTCAGCCGGAACCAGACCAGCAGGCAGCCGAGTGCGGCGATGCCGTAGACGGCCCAGGCAAGCAGATAGTCGTTCTCGATCATGGCGGTGTGAGACTGGCGGAAGGGTGCTTATGATAACGACATTTCCCCGCTGCGGCGCCACTGCCGGAAGCCGCGCGGTCGGATGCCAGGAGCCACCATGCCGCAAGCCCCCCTCGCCCGTGTCGGGAACCATCCCGCCGATCCCTACCGCTGGCTGGAGCAGCGCGACAAGCCGCCGGTGCTCGCCTACCTGGAGGCCGAGAACGCCTACTTGGAGGCCGAGCTCGCGGATGTCGGCGCGCTGCGCGAAACCCTGTTCCAGGAGATCAAGGGCCGCATTCGCGAAACCGACCTCTCCCTGCCGGTGCCCTGGGGCCCCTACCTGTACTACCAGCGCACCACGGCCGGCGACGAATACCCGCGCCACTACCGCTGCCCGCGCCCGACGGACGGCTCGCTGCGGACCGACGAGCGCTGCGAGGAGCTGCTGCTCGACCCCAATGCCCTGGCCGACGGCGGCTACCTGTCGCTCGGCGCCTTCGAGATCAGCCCCGACCATGCTCGTCTGGCCTACAGCCTGGACACCAGCGGCGACGAGACCTACCGACTGTTCGTCCAGGAGCTGGACGGCGGCGAGCTCCACGAGTTGCCCTTCGAAGACTGCGACGGCAGCATGACCTGGGCCAACGACAGCGAAACGCTGTTCTTCGCCGAGCTGGACGACACCCAGCGCCCGCACAAGCTGTACCGCTACCGGCTCGGCGCCGACGAAGCCGAGCTGGTGTTCAACGAGCCGGACGGACGCTTCTTCATCCACTGCTACCGCGCCAGCTCCGAGCGCCAGCTGGTTCTCCTCAGCAACAGCAAGACCACCTGCGAAGCCTGGGTGCTGGACGCCGAGCGCCCAGAGAAAGCCTTCGTCTGCCTGGCGCCGCGCCAGGAGGGCCATGAGTACTACCCCGACCACGGTCGCATCGACGGCGACTGGGGCTGGCTGATCCGCACCAACCAGGACGGCATCAACTTCGCCGTCTACCAGGCGCCCGAGGCCGCGCCGAGCCGCGAACACTGGCGGCCGCGAATCGGCCACGACGACGCGCGGACGATCGAGGACCTCAGCCTGAATACCGCCGGCTTCGTCCTCAGCCTGCGCGAGCAGGGCCTGCCGATCGTCGAGGTACACCCGGCGGACGCCACGCCCTATCGCGTCGAATTGCCGGACGCCGCCTACAGCCTGGACGTCCAGGACAGCCTGGAGTTCGACAGCGCGGCGATCCGCCTGCGCTACGAGGCACTCAACCGCCCGGCGCAGATCCGCCAGCTGAGCCTGGTCGACGACGTCCAGCAGGTACTCAAGGAAACCCCGGTGGAAGGCCCGTTCAATGCCGACGACTACCAGAGCCTGCGGCTCTGGGCCGAGGCCGCGGACGGGGCGCGCATCCCGATCAGCCTGGTCGCCCGCCGCGACACCCTGGGCCGGCCCGCCCCGCTCTACCTCTACGGCTACGGTGCCTATGGCGAAAGCCTCGACCCCTGGTTCTCGCATGCCCGGCTGAGCCTGCTGGAGCGCGGCTTCGTCTTCGCCATCGCCCACGTGCGCGGCGGCGGCGAGCTGGGCGAGGGCTGGTATCGCGCCGGCAAGCTGGAGCACAAGGAAAACACCTTCGGCGACTTCATCGCCGTGGCCGAACACCTGATCGCCCAGGGCTTCACCGCTGCCGACCGCCTGGCGATCAGCGGCGGCAGTGCCGGCGGCCTGCTGATCGGCGCCGTCCTCAACCGGCGCCCGGAGCTGTTCGCCGCGGCGATCGCCGAGGTGCCCTTCGTCGACGTACTGAACACCATGCACAATCCCGAGCTGCCGCTGACCGTCACCGAATACGACGAGTGGGGCGACCCGAACGATCCCGAGGTCCATGCGCGGATCAAGGCCTACGCGCCCTACGAGAACGTGCGCGCCCAGGCCTACCCGGCGATCCTCGCGGTGGCCGGCTATCACGACAGCCGGGTGCAGTATTGGGAAGCGGCGAAATGGGTCGCCAAGCTGCGCGCCAGCCGAACCGACGACAACCTGCTGCTGCTGAAGACCGAGTTCGGCGCCGGCCACGGCGGCATGAGCGGGCGCTACCAGGCGCTGAAGGACGTGGCCCTGGAATATGCCTTCCTGCTCAAGGTGCTGGGTCTGGCCGACAGCGAGCGCTGAGGGCCTCGCCAGGACGCCCTCGCGCCGCCGGGCGCCTCGCCGCTCAGAAGAACTTGGCCAGCATCCGGGCGACGAAGCCGCCCTCCAGGCTGCGCTTCACATCGCTCACGTAGTGCTTGTCGTCGCGCTTGATGTGGTTGGTCAGCCACAAGCCGATATCGCCTCGCACTTCCCGTGCCAGGCGGATCGGGTCCTCGCCCTTCTCGAAGCGAGCACCGTAGGCGTGGGCGCGCTCCTTGAAGCGCTCGTGCACCTGGTGATGGGCCTCGAGCAGCGGATAGCCGGCCTTTTCCATCAGACTTTCCTCGAAGGTGTTGTGGGAAATGGAATAGTCGATGATCGCCTTGATCACCCGTTCGATTTCCTCGACCGACTTGCAGGCAATCGCCCGGTCGATCTCATTCAGGTAGTCGAAAATGCGCTTGTGCTGATCGTCAATGATCGCGATGCCGGTTTCGAACTCGGCCGTCCAGGTAATGTTGTAAGCCATTTTTGCACGTACCTCGGCAAGACAAGAAAGCAGTCAATAACGCCTGCCGAAACGCTGCAATTCACATGCCTTGTCATGGCATTTTGCCATACCACGAAGAATGGCCGATCTGGGAAGATTTCTTGACGCCCAAGCCGCTGCCTCGCGGATTGCGGCTGGGGTAAAGATTACATGGACGTACCGATTTGTAATGAACCTCACAAAATCGAACATTTTTCTCAGGGTTGCTTCTCGATCGCCAGCAGCGGCGTATCCAGCACCTGCGACTTGCCGCCCATGAGGTTTTCGCTGATCGCGATGAAGTCGTCGGTACCGACCCGCTCCATACGCATCAGCCCCCGCACCACATCGTCCAGCGAATGGCGATTCTCGCTGCGCGTGCGGATTTCCCCGTCGAGCTGCTGCAGCAGGAGCACCGCACGGGCGGTTTCCGCGCCGCTGACACGCTCGCCGCGCAGGTTCTGGACCTTGCGACTCCAGTCGGCCAGGTGCTGAACAACCCTCTCGTAGCGATCCTGGCCGAGTCCGCCGGCGCGGCGCAGCAGCTCGATGGCGTAGTACTCGGCCAGCCCCTCGCTGATCCAGTCGCTTTCGTCGACGTCGTGAATCCGGGCGAACACGTGCACCAGTTCGTGCAACAGGGAACTGGTGCCGTTTTCGCTGACCAGCGGACGGTCGGCGTGCATGTACAGGGAGTTGGGCGCCGACAAACCGCCGCGCCACATCGGATCGCCGGCACCGACCACCAGCAGCTTGCCCGGCTCGCGCAGGAACACCGCCTGGTATTCGTCCCAGACGAAGGTCAGCAAGGTCAGGATGTCCATCCGCCGCACGCCCTCGCCGAGCGGCGCCGCCACGCTGACCTCGGTGTCGCCCAGGGTGGCACGCCGCACGCCGAGCCGGCCGGCGAGCAACCAGCCGGTCGGCCGGTCGAACAGCCGCGCCGGACTGTCGATGCGGAAACGGTTCTTGCCGATGCGCGGCCAGCCGGTTTCGACGCTTTTCCAGCCCTCGGGTAGCTCGAACTCCAGGCGTGCCACCAGCTCCACGCCGTCCTGCTGCTCCAGATGGGCGCTGGGCACCAAGTCGTCGCCGCGCAGCAGCGCCCAGCGCTCGGTCATCCGCGCATCGAAGCGCCCGGAGGCGCGCACGTGGTCGACCCGCATCCGGTAGCTCAGACTGCTCTTGCCCTCCCTCGGCCGCCAGGTACCGGTGCCGGGCGACTCCTGCTGCCACTGCCCGTCGGCCTGGAAATCGCTGTAGCGGCCCTGCTCGCCCAGCTCGAAGCGCAGGCTGCGAACCGCGCTGCCCTGCTCCAGGGTCAGACGCACCTCGGCCTGGTCGCTCTGCGGCAGAAAACGCACGTGGTAGTCCAGATCGACCTTGTTCGCCGCCCAGGAGGGGGCGGCCGCGACCAGCAGGACGGCGCAGAACGGCAGGTTCGGGCGGGCAGGCATGGGAAAGCTCCTTGGCGGGACGGACGGGGCAAGTGTGCCGCCTGGCCGGGCGCGGAGGGAAGCGTCGCAGCGGGTCGGCCCTCGAGCCCGCCGGTCGCCGGCTCAGCCGGCGCGAAAGATCAGGTAGTCCTCCCAGTCGTCCTCGGACACCGCGGTTTCGCTGAGCATGCGCCCGGCCTGGGAGATCCGCTCGCGATGGACCGCCTGGGGATCATCGCAGACCAGCGGATGCCAGAGCGGCAGGTCCTGCCCCTCGGCGACCAACCGATAGGCACAGGTCGGCGGCAGCCACTGGAATGCGCCGGCCTGGGCCGGAGTGAGCTGGATGCAGTCCGGAACCGAGCGGCGACGGTTGGCATAGTCGCGGCAGCGGCAGGTTCCCAGGTCGAGCAGGCGGCAGGCGATGCGCGTGTAGTAGACGCCGCCGTCCTCCTCGTCCTCGAGTTTCTGCAGGCAGCACAGGCCGCAACCGTCGCACAGCGACTCCCATTCCGCGGAGTCGAGCCGGTCGAGGGTCTTGCGCTTCCAGAAGGGTTCGACTTTCGCCGCCATGGGAACTACCGCCACCGTGAAAAGGGGGGAAGTCTAGCCAGTACCGGAGATCCGGCCAAGACCGGACGGCACCGAGCGGTCGGGTAGCGCCCTCAGAGCGGGTCGTTCAGCCGCAACAGCTCGTCCGGCAGGTGCTCGATGTAGTCGTCCACCTCATCCGGTGGCGGCATCTGCAAATGGTAGCCCTGCTTTCCGAGGTTCTCCAATACCTTGTGGATATCCTCGCGCGCGAGGGTCCGCTCGGGCGAGAGCACCAGGTCGAAAGCGTGCTGCGGCGTGCCGAAAGCCGCCAGCAGGGCTTCGGGCACCCGCTCCAGGGCGTCCTTCCTCTCCACGTAGAGATACATTTCCCGACGCCGCGGACTCTTGTAGATGGAACAAATGCACTTCATGGTCGTTCTCCGCCGAGGCAGTCGAGCAGGGCCTGGCCCAGACGCTCGCGGCGCCAGCCGCGCAGCGTATCGGGCAGCCGGTAGGGGCCGTTGGGGAAGCCGCTTTTCAGCAGGGCTTCGAGAATCTTCTTGCGCAGTGCCAGCTCCGGAGCGATCTGCAGACGTGCGGCCTCGGCCTGGCCGAGCGCCCGCAGCTTCTTGAGCAGTGCCGAGGCTTCCATCGGCAGCGGCTCGGGCAACGGCTCCGGCCAGCTCTCCGGCGGCGTGGCGCCGCTTTCCGCGATCAGCCGGAGCAGAGTCTCGCCATCCTGGCGCACCGTGCGCGGGTGCATGTCTTCGATCCGCCCGAGACCGACCAGATCGGTCGGCTGGAAGCGCGCCAGCGGCCACAAGCTGTTCTCGCGCAGGATACGGTTGCGCGGCTGGTCGCGCCGGCGCGCCTCGCACTCGCGCCACGCATACAGCTCGCGCAGCACGGCGAGCTGCTGGCGGCTCAGCTTCCAGGCCAGCCGCCCCTCGCGGTAAAGCTCCTCGGGCGCCACCTCGCGGCGCAGGTTGGCAACCAGCTCGGTGCCGTCCTCCAGGGTCCAGGCGCGCTTGTCCTCCGGCAACCGTTCGACCAGCGCGACATAGAGCTCCGCCAAGTGCACCGCGTCCTCGGCGGCATAGCGGATCTGCAGCTCGCTCAAGGGGCGCTGCAGCCAATCGGAACGGGTCTCGCCCTTGGGCAGCTCGATGCCCAGCACCGCCTGGACCAACCGGGAGTAGCCCATGGAAAAGCCCAGGTCGAGGTAGGCGGCGGCCAGTTGGGTGTCGAACAGCGGCTGCGGCAGGCTGCCGGTCAGGCGCAGCAGCACCTCCAGGTCCTCGCTGCAGGCGTGCAGCACCTTGACCACCGCCGGGTCCTCCAGCAGCCCGGCCAGCGGCCACCAGTCGCCGATAGCCAGCGGGTCGATCAGATAGGCGCTGCGGCCGTCGCCGACCTGCACCAGGCCGGTCTGCGGGTAGAAGGTGTCGACCCGCACGAACTCGGTATCGAGGGCGACGAAGGGCAACTGCCGCCAGCTCGCGCAGTGGCTGGCAAGGCTCGCGTCGTCGCGGATCCAATGAATATCGATGGCCACGAAGGCTCCTTGTTGACTGGCCGCAGCAACAGCGCAGCGCACGGACGGTGGCGGGGCGAACCCGGCGTCGGACACGGCTGGCGCGGCAGCATCCATACTGTGAAATACGGCGCACGGTCGCCAGAGGACATGCAGTATATCCAGCGCTCCGGGCCCGGCCAAACGGCATCGGCGCCCACCCCGAACGGCTTGGCGTTTTCCGCGGCGGACCGCAGACTCGCAGCCTCCGGAAATTCCCCCACCGAACGACAAGGAGCCCCCCATGTCCCACGCGCAATTGCTCAGCCCCGCCCAACTGGCGGCCCGCCTCGACCAGCCGGACCTGCGCATCCTCGACTGCCGCTTCGCCCTCGAAGACCCGGCCTACGGCGCGCGCAGCTACGCCCAGGAGCACATCCCCGGCGCCCGCTTCGCCGACCTGGAGCGCGACCTCTCCGGCCCGGTACAGAAGGGCGTGACCGGTCGCCATCCGCTGCCCGATTCGCTCCTGCTGGTCGAGCGCCTGCGCGCCTGGGGCATCGACAACGCCAGCCCGGTGGTGCTCTACGACGACGGCCCCGGCGCCTTCGCCGCCCGTGCCTGGTGGCTGCTCGCCTGGCTCGGCAAGCACGACGGCGTGTTTCTTCTCGACGGCGGCCTGAACGCTTGGCGCGCCGCCGGCCTGCCGCTGACCGCCGAGCTGCCCGCCCCGGCCGCCGGCACCTTCCAGGGCCAGCCCGATCCCGACCTGCTGGTGGAGGCGCAGCACCTGCTGGCGCGCCTCGGCGATGTGCGACTGACCCTGCTCGACGCCCGCGCCCTGCCCCGTTTCCGCGGCGAGGTGGAACCCCTCGACCCGGTCGCCGGGCACATCCCCGGCGCCCACTGCGCGCCCTTCACCGAAAACCTCGGCGCCGATGGCCGCTTCCTGCCGGCCGAGCAGCTGCGCGAGCGCTTCGCCAACCTTCTCGGCGAACGCCCCCCCCAGCAGCTGGTCGCCTATTGCGGCTCGGGTGTCACCGCCTGCCACAACCTGTTCGCCCTGAGCCTCGCCGGCTACCCGCTGGCACCGCTCTACGCCGGCTCCTGGAGCGAGTGGCTGACCGATCACTCCAGACCCATCGCCACGGGGGATTGAGCCGTCCCGTCGGGGCCATATAGCGGCCGGTCTAAGCACCGGCCGCTATATGGCCCGGAAAAGCCCAAGTGGAAATAATTTAAAAACAGTAATTTACAGCCAAAAGATCGCACTAGACTTCAACTCAAGCGGTCGACGGAGCACCTCGAGGCTCCACACCCGCTTCCAGCGAGGCGCTTCATCCGGACCGATAATTCTTCCAAAGCCCCGCCGGACACCTTTCCTTGCGAGATCCACCATGGGCATTGCAGCCAGCGAACTGAGCAAGCATGTGATCCGCCCGACCCTGTTCTACCTCGGGCGCTCCTCCGATGCCGCCGAAGCCCTGCTGCTGGGCATCGCGGCCACCCAGTCGGCGCTGGGCGCGGCCCTGCACCGGCACCACGGCCACGGTCTCTACGGCATCCGCGAAGCCAGCCACCAGCAGCTCTGGGACCGCTACCTGGCCCTGAACCCGGACCTGGCCAGCCATGTCCGCGGCCTGGCCAGCCAGCATGCCTTCCTGATCTCGCCGCACCTGGAGCTGACGGTCAACCTGCGCTACGCCACCGCCATCGCCTGGCTGCTGGTGGAGGCGCAGCAACTGCCCCTGCCCAGCGCCGACGACCTGCCGGGACAGGCGCGGATCTGGGGTCGCGTGTTCCATCCCGGCGGCCGGCCCGAGGAGTTCCTCGACGCCTGGCAGCGCTGCGTCGCCGGCGCCATCCAGAACGCCTGAAGCGCTACGGCCGTCCGTCACCTGCCCATGAACCCGGCGCCGGACTGCTGGTCGATTTTGGGGTAGGGCCAACGCAGCGAGGAGGTAGCCATGACTATGGTGGATTACGCGACCGGTATCCGGGCCTGCAGCGCCTGCGCCGTCGCCTGCGACGAGTGCGCCAGGACCTGCCGGCAAACCGATCCGCAGGCCTTGAGCCGCTGCCTGGAGCTCAGCCAGGACTGCGCCGACGTCTGCCGCCTGACCGCCCTGCTGATGGTGCGGGAAAGCGACTGGGCGGGAATCCTCTGCCGCCTGTGCGCGCGGATCTGCGAAGCCTGCGCCGAGGAATGCGCCCGGCAGCGCCTGGCCGAGTGCCAGGAATGCGCCCAGACCTGCCAGCACTGCGCCGAAGAATGCGAACTGCTGAGCGAGGCGGCGTAGGCTACCCGCCAGTCAGGTTCGCCAGAACCGCAACACCGGATGTCCATCCCACCCTCCGGATGCCGTAGCGCCACACGTTGCGCCGGGTCGGCGCCAACAGGAACGGCCTGCACGATACCGGCCCCCTCCGCTGTTTGGCCCGGACGCTGCGTTGCGCGTTTGCCGGAGGCGACCGGCCCCACGCCGCCTTGCCATGGCTCAAGGAATCGCGCATTAGTGCCGCCGGAGACTTTTCTGTTGGCGATCGGGCGTCATACTTGCTGCAGGCCCACCGTACAGGACACGACCATGCCCTACCAACACATCATGACCGCCGTCGATCTCACCGACGAGTGCCATCCGGTCATCCGCCGCGCCATTGACTTGGCCAACTGCTCCCAGGCCCGGCTGTCGCTGGTGCATATCGTCGAGCCGATGGCCATGGCCTTCGGCGGAGACGTGCCGATGGACCTGTCGACGCTGCAGCAGCAACAGACCGATCAGGCGCGCGAGCGGGTCGAAGCCTTCGCCAGCCAGTATCCCGAACTGCTGCCCGAGCGGCGGCATATCCTCTTCGGCCAGCCGCGCCAGGAAATCCACCAGCTGGCAAGGGAGCAGGGCTGCGACCTGATCGTGGTCGGCAGCCATGGCCGCCACGGCCTCGCCCTGCTGCTCGGCTCGACCGCCAACGACCTGCTGCACGGTGCCCCCTGCGACGTGCTGGCGGTACGCCTGAAGAAACCCGAGTGAAGAATCGCCCCTCTCCCGGCCGGGAGAGGGGCCGCGCTCAGTCCTCGTCGGCGCTCATCACCAGCGGACGGATCTTCGCGAGCTGGGTCTCCAGCGAATAGCTCATGCTGGAAGCCATGGAGAAGAAGGTCAGGAAAGCCTTGAGATTCGAGTCGCCGCCGCAGGTGGCATGGATGCGCTGCCAGAACGCCTGGTTGACCAACTGCAGTTGCTGGAAGAGGCGCACCAGGCCTTTCAGCTCCCAGTCGGCGTGGCGACTTTCCCGGCAGTTGAAATACTGCCGCGCCAGGTAGAGCGATACCGCGCGCAGGGCGAACTCCTGCTGGCTGGCGAACGGCAGATGCTGCTGCGCCATGGGCCGCAGGCGAGCCAGCCGGGGACAGGCGCTGGTCGCCATGATCACCCCGAGCAGGGAACGCACGCCCTCCTCCAGACTGACCTGCTTGCGATACTCCCGCTCCGGCGTGCACACCCGGACCTGCGCCTTCTGGAACGCCGGCAGGCCCAGGAAGTCCTCAATCACCCCCTGCAGGTCGAGCGCCGCCGGGCAGTGGCTGTACTGCGCCGGACTCAGCGGGCAGTTGCTGCACTGCTGGTATTCCAGACGCGTCCAGCCGGGCGCAGCCTCGGCGTGCGTGCGGTCGTAGCCTCGCTCCAGTTCGATGCGATAGCTGAAGGCGTGCTGCTCATCCAGGGTGATGTGATATTCGATTGCCATACTGTCTTCCGGCCGGTCGCTGAGAGGAAAACCGCGGCGCCCGGCTGTCTCGCCGCGCGCCCGGTCCGGCGAGCCGGTCAGCTTTCCTCCAGCTCCGCCCAGCGCTCCAGCAGGCGATCCAGATCCTGCTGCAGGCTTTCCAGACGCGCCAGGGTGGCCGAGGCCTGCTCCGCCGGCTGCTGGTAGAAGGCCGGATCGGCGATGCGTCCCTGCAGAGCGACCAGCTCCGCCTCCACGGCCTCGATCTGGCCGGGGAGCGCCTCCAGCTCGCGCTGCAGTTTATAACTCAGCTTCTTCTTGCTGACCGTCGACGGGCTGGCAGTTTCCGCCGCGACGGCAGCCGGAGCCTCCTTTTTCGACGCCTCGTCCCGGCCCTGGCGTTCGCCGACGCCCAAGAGGCGCGGCGAGCCGCCCTGGCGCAGCCAGTCCTGGTAGCCGCCGACGTACTCGCGGACCCGGCCTTCGCCCTCGAACACCAGGGTGCTGGTCACCACGTTGTCGAGGAAAGCCCGGTCGTGGCTGACCATCAGCACGGTGCCGGGGAAGTCCAGCAGGATTTCTTCCAGCAGCTCCAGGGTTTCCACGTCCAGGTCGTTGGTCGGCTCGTCGAGCACCAGCAGGTTGGCCGGCTTGCTGAACAGCTTGGCCAGCAGCAGGCGCGCGCGCTCGCCGCCGGACAGCGCCTTGACCGGGGTGCGCGCGCGCTGCGGACTGAACAGGAAATCGCCGAGATAGCTCAGCACATGGCGGTTCTGACCGTTGATGGTGATGAACTCGCGGCCTTCGGCGATGTTATCGATCACCGTCTTTTCCGGCTCCAGCTGGTGGCGCAACTGGTCGAAATAGGCCACCTCCAGCTTGGTGCCGACGTCAATGCGCCCGCTGGTGGGCTGCAGGTCGCCGAGCAGCAGCTTGAGCAGGGTGGTCTTGCCGGTACCGTTGGCGCCGAGCAGACCGATCCGATCGCCACGCTGCAGAACCATGGAGAAGTCGCTAATCAGCGGCTCGCCACCGGGGTGGGCGAAGCCGACGTGCTCGACGACGATCACCTGCTTGCCGGACTTCTCCGCCGTCTCCACCTGGAAGCTGGCCTTGCCCTGGCGCTCGCGGCGCTCGGAACGCTCGGCACGCATCGCCTTGAGCGCGCGCACGCGGCCCTCGTTGCGGGTGCGGCGGGCCTTGATGCCCTGGCGGATCCACACCTCTTCCTGGGCCAGGCGCTTGTCGAACAGCGCGTTGGCAGACTCCTCGGCGGCGAGCTGCTGCTCCTTGTGCACCAGGAAGCTGGCGTAGTCGCCGTTCCAGTCGATCAGATGGCCACGATCCAGCTCGAGGATGCGCGTCGCCAGGTTCTGCAGGAAAGCGCGGTCGTGGGTGATGAACAGCACGGCACCGTTGAAGCCGCTCAGGGCCTCCTCCAGCCAGGCGATGGCGCCGATGTCGAGGTGGTTGGTCGGTTCGTCGAGGAGCAACAGATCAGGCTCGGATACCAGCGCCTGGGCCAGCAGCACGCGCCGGCGCCAGCCGCCGGACAGCTCGGCGAGGGTCTTGTCGGCCGGCAGCTGCAGGCGGCTCAGGGTGCTGTCGACCAGTTGCTGCAGGCGCCAGCCATCCTTCGCTTCCAGCTCCTGCTGGACGTGCATGAGCTTGTCCAGGTCAGCGTCGCTGTGAATGTTCTGGCTCAGGTGATGGTACTGGGCGAGCAGGTCGCCGACCCCGGCCAGACCCTCGGCGACCACATCGAACACGGTCCGCTCGTCGGCACGCGGCAGCTCCTGCGGCAGTTCGCCGATCTTCAGCCCCGGCGCGCGCCAGATCTCGCCATCGTCGGCGCTCTGCTCGCCCTTGACCAGACGCAGCATGCTGGACTTGCCGGTGCCGTTGCGGCCGATGACGCAGACGCGCTCGCCGCGGGCGATCTGCCAGGACACCTTGTCGAGCAACGGCATGGCGCCATAGGCGAGGGAAACGTCGGTGAACTTGAGCAGAGTCATGGGCAAGGTCTCGAGAAAAATCGGCGAGCATTCTATCAGGCCCGGACGCTGGCCACGCCCGGCCATTCGACCGCGCGCCCCGAAAGGCTTTTCGGTACGCTGTCAATACACCGGGCGCTACAGCTAAACTAGATAAGAGTTCCATTAGCTTCTTACGTCGCCACTCCTTCCCCGAGAAGCGTCATGCGCAGTCGATTGCTCAGCCTGTTTTTCTGCCTGTCCCTGATCCCCCTGGCCTCTCCGCGCGCCGAGGCAGCATCGCTCGGCGAGCAGCGCATCCTCTACGACCAGGCCAAGCAGGCGCTGGCCAGGGGTGATGCCGGCCCCTACCTGCGCAACCGCCAGGCCCTGCGCGACTATCCGCTGGAGCCCTATCTGGCCTACGACGAGCTGACCGCCCGGCTGAAGAGCGCCAGCGACGAGGAAATCGAGAAATTCCTCGCCGAACATGGCGACCTGCCACAGGTCGGCTGGATGAAATTGCGCTGGCTGCGCTGGCTGGCCGAGCGCGGCGACTGGCGGACCTTCGTCGACTACTACGACCCGGCCTTGAACTTCACCGAGCTGGACTGCCTGTATGGCCAGTACCAGCTCGGCCACGGCCACAAGGCCGAAGGCTATGCGACCGCCGAGAAGTTCTGGCTGGTCGGCAAATCGCAACCCGAAGCCTGCGACACACTGTTCGGACTCTGGGCCGCCGATGGCCAACTGACCGACCAGAAGCGCTGGCAACGCCTCCGGCTAGCCGCCGACGCGGGCAACTACGGCCTGGCCACCCACCTGGCGAAAAGCGCCCCCGCCTTCGAGCGCGAAGGCCTGTTGATGGTGGAGGTGGGGCAGAAGCCGCAACTGCTGCTGAGCCAGGACTCGCGCTTCGCGCCGGCGAGCGAGCGGATAGCCGACGCGGTCGGGCTCGGCCTGCGCCGCATGGCCCGCCAGGACCCGGACAAGGCCCTGGCCCTGCTCGACGGCTACGCTCGGCGCATGCCGTTCTCCGGCGAAGAGAAGGTGGCGATCGCCCGGGAAATCGGCTTGACCCTGGCCAAGCGCTTCGACAGCCGGGCCCTTGAGGTGATGGCCGAATACGATCCGGAACTGCGCGACAAGATCGTGGCCGAATGGCGCGCCCGCCTGCTGCTGCGCCTCGGTCGCTGGGACGAGGCCTATCGCCTGACCAGCCGGATGCCCCAGGAACTCGCCAGCAGCAACCGCTGGCGCTACTGGCAGGCACGCAGCCTGCAACTGGCCCAGCCGCATAGCCAGCAGGCGACCGGACTCTACCAGCCGGTCGCCCGCGAACGGGATTTCTACGGCTTTCTCGCCGCTGATCGCCTCCAGGTGCCCTACCAGCTGAACCACAAGCCGATGGCACTGGATTCCCGGGTGGTGCAGAAGGTCCGCAACGCCGCGGGCATCCGCCGGGCCCTGGAGTTCTACGCCCGGGGACAGATCGTCGACGCGCGCCGCGAGTGGTATCACGTCAGTCGCCTGTTCAGCCGCGAGGAAATGGTCGCCCAGGCCAGGCTGGCCTACGACATGGGCTGGTACTTCCCGGCCATCCGCACCATCAGCCAGGCGCAGTACTGGGACGATCTGGAGATTCGCTTCCCGATGGCCCACCAGGGCAGCATGACCCGCGCCGCCCAGAGTCGCGGCCTGCATTCGAGCTGGGTGTTCGCCATCACCCGCCAGGAAAGCGCTTTCATGAACGATGCCCGCTCCGGTGTCGGCGCCGGCGGTCTGATGCAGCTGATGCCGGCCACCGCCCAGGAAACCGCGCGCAAGTTCGGCATCCCGCTGAGTTCGCCGAGCCAGGTCTACGACCCGGACACCAATATCCAGCTCGGCGCGGCCTACCTCAGCCAGGTGCATGCCCAGTTCGGCGGCAACCGGGTGCTCGCTTCCGCCGCCTATAATGCCGGCCCCGGCCGTGTGCGCCAGTGGCTGCGCGGCGCCGATCATCTGGCCTTCGACGTGTGGGTAGAAAGCATCCCCTTCGACGAAACCCGCCAGTATGTGCAGAACGTGCTGTCCTACTCGGTGATCTACGGACACAAGCTCAACGCTCCGCAACCCCTGGTGGAGTGGCACGAGCGCTATTTCGACGATCAGTAGCGATCAGTACGCAGGGGCGCCTTATCGGCCCCCTGCAATTGCAGGCCTGGCATTGCCGCGCAAGAGCGGCGAATCGGGTGGCAGATGCATCCGCAGCGCACCCGCACGGACGCTGAAACGCAAGGCTTGGCTGTTTGCCGGCTCGCCGTCCAGGTTCAGGTCCAGGCCTTCCGGCACCTCGATCTCGACCCACGGCAGGCGCGCACCAATGGAGATGGTTTCCACACCGAGAATGCGCAGGGAAATCAGCGTCCCGAGAGTGCTGAGCGGACTTCCCGCATCCTCCGGCGCCGGCACGATGCACAGATCGAGCAGACCGTCGTCTACCAGCGCCTCGGGACAGAGCAGGTTGCCACCGCCGGCCTGGCGCCCGTTGCCGATGCCCAGCGCGAGAAACTCGCCCTCCCAGCGGAAACCCGGCCCGCGGAAACGTCCGAAGGAGGCACCCAGTTCGGGGAAACGGGTCAGCCCGGTAAGCAGGTAGGCCGCCCCGCCGAGGGCCTTCTTCAACTCTTCGGGGGTGCTGGCGGTGACCTTCGAGCCGAAGCCGCCGGTGGCCATGTTGAGAAACAGCTGGCCATCCGCCTCGCCGAGATCCACCGGACTGGGCGCGATCTCCAGAAGGGCCAGGGCCTCCGCCGGAGACAAGGGCACGCCCGCTGCCCGGGCGAAGTCGTTGGCCGTACCCAGCGGCAGGATCGCCAGACTGGCATCAGTGCCGGCCAGAGCCATGGCTTCCGCCACCTCGCGCAAGGTGCCGTCGCCACCGCCGGCGACGAGCGTCGGATAGCCGGCCGCCAGCCCCTCTTCGACCAGCCGGCGGGCATCGCCGGCCTCCCAGGTCAGACGCACGGCAATCTCCCAGCCGGCCTTGCGCCGGGCGAGGACGGCGGCACGCAACTCCTCGTTCGTCGCCTGCCGGCCATGCAGCACCAGCCATGCCTTGCGCTCACCCATCGCCACCTCGGAAATGCTCCCTACCGGTATGGACAGCCGGAAGATAGCCGGTGCCGTTCCGTACGGAGCGTCAGCCCAACACTTCGCTCAGGGGGATGAAGCACACCAAATCCCCCTCGGCCAGGGTCGTGTTCTCGGGGATCTCGACCAGCCCATCGGCCCAGGCGGCACTGAGCAGCACACCAGGGCTCTGATTCGGATAGAGCACGGCCCGCCCCTCTCCCAGGCGTGCGCGCAGATACTCGCGGCGCTTGCCGGGCTTGCTCCAGACGAAACCGGCCGGCACCGGAAAAGTCAGCGGCGCCACGGCCTGTACACCGAGACGACGCAGCAAATAGGGCCTAGCCAGCAAGGCGAAGGTGACCAGCGAGGAGGCCGGGTTGCCCGGCAGGCCGACCACCGGGATGCCCCGGTAACGACCGACGGTCAGCGGCTTGCCCGGCTTGATCGCCAGCTTCCACAAGGCCAGCTCGCCCTCCTCGCGCAGGATCTGACCGAGGCAGTCCGCCTCGCCGACCGACACGCCGCCGGTCGAGAGAATCAGGTCGGCGCCTCCCAGCTCGCCGAGGCGAGCGCGGGTCAGCTGAGGATCGTCGGGCAGGATGCCGGCATCCAGTACATTACAGCCCAGGCGCATCAGCCAGCTGTGCAACAGGGTACGGTTGCTGTTATAGATCTGCCCCGGGCCCAGCGGCCGCCCCGGCTCGACCAGTTCGTCGCCGGTGGACAGCAGCGCCACTCGCGGCCGCCGCCGCACCGTCAACTCGGTGGCCCCCAGGGATGCGGCCAGCCCCAGTTGCGCAGGCCCCAGACGACTGCCGGCGGCCAGTACGGTGTCGCCGCGGCGAGTCTCCTGACCCTGCTCGCGGATGTGCTGCCGCGGACGCAGGGCTTGGGCGAAGCGTACCCGCCCGTCCTCGAGCAGCTCGGTGTTTTCCTGCAGCTCGACGCAGTCCGCCCCCTCCGGCACCGGGGCACCGGTAAAGATTCGTGCACAGGTGCCGGGCCGCAAGGGTTCCGGGGCCTGCCCAGCGAAAATCGTCTGACTGACCGTCAGCGGCTCGCCCGTCCAGTCGGCCAGACGCAGGGCGTAACCGTCCATGGCGCTGTTCGGCCAGGGTGGCAGGTCCAGGGGAGAGATCAGGGGCTCGGCCAGCACACGCCCGTCGGCATCATCCAGCACAACCCGTTCGGACTCGCCGATCGGCTCCCGCCCGGCCAGTTGCAGCAGGCATTCGAGAGCCTCTTCGACGGACATCAGTGCGGACTTTTTCATCGTCCTACCCGCGTGTCTCGCAGAGCGGTACCGGTTTCAGATGGGGCACGAAGCTGCACGGCCGATGGCGGGCGTCCAACTGCTCGGCCAGGATGCCATCCCAAGCCGTTGCGCACGCGCCGGTCGAGCCCGGCAGGCAACAGACCAGGGTGCCATTGGCCAAACCGGCCAGCGCGCGGGACTGCACGGTGGAGGTACCGATCTCGGCCATGGAAATGTGCCGGAACAACTCGCCGAAACCGTCGACCTGCTTGTCGAGCAGGCAGGCCACCGCTTCGGGGGTACTGTCGCGGCCGGTAAAACCGGTTCCGCCGGTGATCAGCACAACCTGTACATCCTTGTCGGCGATCCAGGCGGCGACCACAGCGCGGATGTGGTACAAATCGTCCTTGAGCAGCAGCCGCGCGGCCAGCCTGTGTCCAGCCGCGCTCAGGCGCTCGACGAGCAGTTGACCGGAGGTGTCGGTTGCCAGAGTACGGGTGTCGCTGACAGTCAATACTGCGATGTTCAACGGCACGAAGGCCGCCTCAACCTTGTGACTCATGCTGCCTTCCAGTGTTGTCGAAAAGTCGGGCCGGAGTTATACCACACGCCATCGCTGGAGCCATCCGATGACCGTCCCCACTACCCTGCCCCCCTGCTCCGTGCTGCTGCTGGCCGGTGGTCGCGGACAGCGCATGGGCGGTCATGACAAGGGGCTGCTGGAATGGCGCGGCAAGCCGTTGATCGCCCACCTACATGCGCTGACCCGACCGCTCACCGATGAGCTGATCGTTTCCTGTAATCGCAATACCGAACGCTATGCAGCCTATGCCGACCGCCTGGTGCACGACGACAGCCCCGACTTCCCCGGGCCTCTAGCCGGCATCCGCGCCGGACTGGCGGCAGCCCGGAATCCCTGGCTGCTGGTACTGCCCTGCGATGCGCCACGGCTCGATGCAGGGCTGCTATACAGCATGCGCCTGAGTGCTGCCGACCACCCAGGTCGGCCCCTGCTACTACGCCAAGGCGAACAGTGGGAACCCCTGTTCTGCCTGCTGCCCAAGAGCTTGGGACCAGCCCTTGAGCGAGCCTGGCAAGATGGCGAACGCAGTCCGCGCCGGGTCCTCCTAGCACACAAGGCCACAGCCCTGCAATGCCCCTCAGAGGATCCCCGACTAGCCAACCTGAACACACCGCAATTGCTGGCCGAAGGGGAAAACGAAGCAAGCCACCACAACTGACGGCACTGCCACGTTCGCGTCAAACGACATCGAGAACGCTGCTTGTCTCGAGGAGGTCGTTTCGTTTACTGCGATCAACGCGCAGAGGAACTTTCAGCCACAGAAGTACGGCCTGCCGGAAACGAAAAAGCCCGCACAAGGCGGGCTTTAGGGTTCCTCTAGTATCAAATCTAGAGGCGGGATATGGTCGGAGCGACTGGATTCGAACCAGCGACCTTCTCGTCCCGAACGAGACGCGCTACCAAGCTGCGCTACGCTCCGAAGATGGCGCGCATTCTACAGAAAAAGTTTTCCTGCACAAGGGGTTAGATGAAAAATTTTACGAGTCGCGACTCAAGAGACTCGAGCCGTCAACTACGCGAGCACCTGTTGTAAGGCCGCGCGAAATTTGGCGCGGCTTGGCGCGATAAACGACGCACGCCCCTCATTGCTCGTGCGACAAAAGAATTTCAAAACAGCCCCGCCGGCTCAGCCTTGTACGTCCCAGCTGAAAATCAGCACCTCCCTTGCATCACTTCCCCTCCCCCACCGACCGTGTATCGAATGTCCGTCGCCTCGCCGCAGGCAGTCTTGCCAGGGCAAGTGCTCGATGTAGACATTCGACAGCCGCCGGTGGACGGCCGAGAGCGTCTCCTCGAGTCGCAGCAGATTCAGCCCCGAAGGCGTAGTGGTAGCGGCTCCAACCTATTGGAGACAAGCTCAAAGCTGGCAAAAGCTACTCTCAGCGCGCCTCGTTGTTGGCGATCAGCCACCGCACCGATCTTCAATCTGGCTCGCGGAGGGCATACTCCCAATCAATCTCAATTGGCAACCGGAAAGGACAAATCGCAGAAACATTAAAGCCTAGTCATCTCTGACTAGGCTTTAATGTAGGGATTTTTGGTCGGGACGGAGTGATTCGAACACTCGACCCCTTGCACCCCATGCAGGCCGGGACGTCTGCAGGCCACGCTACAAGCCAGATCCAACGGGCGCTCGCTGCAATCGAAGCCCAACGAATCCCAACGGCGAGTAACAAAGTTACTTGGAAAGTCACTTGCCCTCCTGCAGGCCATTGCGCCCCCTCCTCGCCCGTCCGGGCACCTCAATCCCCCCTTACTTCACCGGTCCAGACTTTGCCAGCAGCTCAGTTTTCCGGCCGCTATCCGATGTCGTTCCGAACCAGAACGACATAACCACACCCCAGCCGGTCGACAGACTCCCGAGCATGATCATCAGCGACTGGGTGTCGGCCACCTTGAGAAACCCCAGCATCATGCCGATCAGGATGCCAAAGTAGCCGACCGTGACGATCACGGAGAGGATCGCCGGTACCCTGGAACGCTGCGAGGTCTGCATCGCCCGGGCGTCCTTCCGATCTGATGACGCCAGCGCCTCAAGGTCGGCGATCTGCTTGAAGCCCAGCGCCTGCATCTGCAGCGCATAGTCATCGTCCGCCTGCGTGAGCGCGAGCATCTGCTCGGGCGTTGCGCCGGAGAGGGCCTGCTTCACGGCATCGGTCGTCTTCTCCGAAACCCCGAGGGCGTTGGCGGCAGCCTCCACCGCCATGCCACCGAGCGGACCTCCGATGGCCGTGCCGATCCATGGCGCGACTGTCTTGATGATCGCCTGCCAGTCCATCAGGCCACCTCTTCCATCGCCCGCGCATAGCAGCTATCCCAGCGGTCGCGATGCGGTTTTCCAGGACGCCACGTCCGCACGTAGAGCTCCCAGCCCTTGCCGACCTCGCCCAGCGCCGGCAACGGCACCGGATCGGTCCACAGCAGCAGGCGGGCGAAGGCCGCGGCGAGGGTATCGTCGTGCTCGAGCGCGGCATAGACCGCCGCCTCGGCCAGCTCGACGTGGCGGGCTTTGCAGACCGCCAGCGCATGAGCCCGGCTCAGCGGATGCTGTAGCACGCCGCGCACGCCTCCCAGTTCGAACTGCCAGAAGCCACGGGCAGGCCCGCCAATCTGCCGGCGATGGATAAAGCCGGACTCCTGCAGGCCGATGGCCAGCAACATGGCCTCGGCCCGGGGGGTGTTCATGCGCGCAGGCAGCAGCGCGAGCGCCGGAGCGATGGCCGCGGCGCGGATTTCGGATAGCAACATGTGATCTCCAGAAACGAAAA
>Ga0209575_10000213_pt1 | contig 56476 bp, 38 predicted proteins | sample Medcelwee11metaG_FD_187172 | JGI IMG/M metagenome (GOLD analysis project Ga0209575, IMG submission 187172) | Freshwater pond sediment microbial communities from the University of Edinburgh, under environmental carbon perturbations - Medium... | ecosystem: Environmental > Aquatic > Freshwater >...
CGCTTCAATTACCTTTTTTCGTAAATCATAGCTATATGCCTTGGCCATTATTATTCTCTTTTTTATGATATTTTTTCTTTTCCCATCATATCTCATTTTTGTCCTGACTTACTTGGCGGCTGCTATATCAACCACTGTATCGTCAAAAATTACATAGCCATTTTCTGACTGCACCACTTGATTCCTCACGTTTTCCCAAATTAACCTTGGTGTGATTTTTTCCCCTCGCAAATACCGATTTATTTGGTCATGGGAAAATTTCTCACTATGTTCAGCAAAATTTGTCAGGGTATAGTTAATTTGACTTACTAAGAGATATTGACAATAATCTAACCGAGTCACTGGGTTTTTCACTCTTTCCTCCTTTTGCCTCTCTTTCTATAATTTTACCCCTATTTGGGTTCATCTGCGTAAGTCCTGCTGTTAATAGTTTTGATAATTTGTGATAAGAGTGACTTTAGTTTTACAGAATTTTCTAGTTTTTCTTTTACAATATCATATTAACTGTGAGAAAAAAGTCATATCTGCAACTAGGTATAAATTTAGTAGCTTGATTTTGATTATCATTGTTTGAATAACTCAACTAATGCCTAAGTGATTAGGCGATTATTATTTTCAAAAAAATATTAATTCGACAATATATAGGTAATTTATCTATTGACCTTGTGAACAGAAAAAGACTATAGTTAACCATTACCTCAATAAATAAATCTTGTTTATATGAATTTGGAAGAATCATTATATTTATTAGACGAAATATTAACCAACAAAAGAGGCAAAGAGTTAGCGATCGCCGAACGAGAAATTTTACAAGCAGCCTGGCAGAACAAAACGTATTTAACCATTGCTGATAATTTATATTTGAGTGAAAGCTATGTGAAAGATATGGCTTATCGTCTGTGGAAACAACTATCCCAAATACTGCAATTTAAACTGACAAAAAGTAACTTTCGGGAAATCATGGAAAATCAAGATTTCCCGTCAAAGAATAATACAATGATTTTTCAGAAAGTGATCAACGAATATAGTATGAATGATCGTCAATATACGGGAATAGTTTTAATTGTTGATGACGTGAAAGATAACCTGAGATTTTTAAGTGATATTCTACAACCACAGGGTTATCAAACTAGGTGTGCAACTACAGTTTCTTTGGCTTTAAAAGTCGTTCAATCTGTTATTCCAGACATTATATTATTAGATATAAAAATGCCGAAAATTGATGGCTATCAACTTTGTGAAATATTTAAACAGAATGAGAATTTAGTTGATGTGCCGATTATCTTCTTAAGTGCATTACATGATATTAATGATAAAATTCGGGCTTTTGAAGTCGGCGGTGTTGATTATATTACCAAACCTTTTCATCCAGAAGAAGTTATCCTCCGGGTGCGATCGCAAATAATCCTGCAATCACAGAAAAAACAACTATTAGAGGAGATTGGTCAACATCAGGAAACAGTGGAAGTTCTCTACAAATCGAGTTCTTTATTAGCTAGTTTATTAAATCATTCGCCCGATGGTATTTTAGGTATAGAGTGTGTGAGAAACCCCAGTGATGGCATCATAGAAGATTTTATAGTTTTAGTAGTTAATCCTGCTTTTATTGAAATATTCGCCCAAGCAAAAGATGATTTGCAAGTTGGTAATAAAATTCTGTCTTTATTAGAAACTATTAATCCTCAATTATCTGATTTATTAATCAAGGTCGTGGTAACAGGCGAAAGTATCAACCAAGTATTAAAGATCAATTTATCAGTAGATGATCAACAAGAATTACGTTTTATTATTGTGAAATTAGGTGATGGTTGTTCTATTGTAGTCAGAAATATTATATGAAACGCCCGTTATACAAAACAGTTAATAGTAGGTTGGGTTGAGGAACGAAACCCAAAATAATTCACAGGATTTTTCAGTATATTCTGTCGGGGCGGGTTTTTAATAAGACCATAATATTTTACCCCAGATATTCTGCTAACCCGCCCTGCGAGGATGAGTTGAGAAACCCACCCCCGCAAAATCACGGAAATTATATTAATTTAAAATTAAAGCTCCTGTAAAATATCCGAGAGAATATCATGAATTTTTTGTACACCTGTCGTGGGTAATAAATCATTTAAAGGTAATTCCACCTTACCACCTCCTAAAGAAACCTTTATGCCCTCTAAAATAGTCACAATTTGAGTATTAGTCACTTCACCCGTCGCTAATAGCGGATATAACTTTTCCGCTAATACTTGATCTAACTTGGCATCGGATAAATATAAATGCCATTTTGCGACATCAATATAAACATTTTCGCCAATTTCAGCCGCTAAGGCTTCAATAATTTCTGTACTGTTGTCACTCATAAAATTTTTACCTCTAAATTTTTGTGATTAATCATTAGCTATCATAATTAGCTTTCATAATTAGCGATCACCAAAACAAATACCCCATGGCAAATTAACGTTAATAGCCAAATACCACTGAAATAAGTTGCCCACGGCCAATCAGCATTTTCCAAATTATGGAAAAACCATAAACCAGAATTAGAAGCTGCAAAAATTGCCACATGGACAGCAAAATTCATCCGATCATCTAAACGACGATAGGCAGGATCATTACGATCAGGTTCTCTCGGCCAACGGGGAGGCATATTTTTTCCTATTTATTGCAAAATTGTAAGTTGATTTAATTGATATTAAATCAATACTAATATTACCGACTATTGTTCACTGCTGCTGTAATCGCCTGATTTACCACCAGTTTTTTCCACTAAATGAATATTCTCAATCACCATTGATTTTTCTAAGGCCTTTGCCATATCATAGAGGGTTAAAGCAGCCACGGAAACAGCGGTGAGGGCTTCCATTTCCACCCCCGTTTCTGCCTTAGTTTTCACTTCGGCCCTAATTTGATAACCAGGTAAATCATCATCGGCTGTAATTGCCACTTGAATTTTTTGCAGGGGCAAGGGATGACATAAAGGTATCAATTGAGCGGTCTGTTTAGCGGCCATAATACCGGCTAATTTAGCGGTACTAATGACATCACCCTTCGGCGTATTACCCGCCTCGATCGCCCGTAAAGTATCCCTCGTCATCCTAATGCGGCCCAGGGCGATCGCCCGTCTAATGGTGACTGATTTTTGGGACACATCAACCATATTCACCTGTCCATCACCGTCTAAATGGGTTAAATCAGTGGCTGAAAAAATTTTTTTGCTCATCCTCTTGTCTTTTTTTGTATCTATGCTATTCTTAAATATTAGTGAAGTTTTAGACGCAAGTTTAAAATAAACCAAGGGCTTGTAGCTTAGTGGATTAGAGCGTATGGCTACGGACCATAAGGTCGGGGGTTCGAGTCCCTCCAGGCCCGTTAAATATTTGCCAGAAGGCAGGCATAGAAAATCCTACAGGTTTTTGACTCCTGCTCTCTCTAGTAAATTTCTAGTAATTTCTTGCCAAGAGGGGTTAAGTCTGAGAAAGGCTTTATTTAATGCCCGCCACGGTGATAAGATATTTTCCATCGGATGAATATTTTTGAGAAATTTAATTTATTTTAATAGAAAAACCCGGTTTTTGTCATTGAATTTTTGTTACATCAAGGTTTAACTGAAAAACCGGGTTTTTTAAGGACGTAATTCCCATAATTTAATAATTTGTTTAGCAATCCGCTTGGCTGCTCCTGGCTCTCCCATCCGTTTGTGACCATTTTCCCTAATAGCTTCTAACCGTTGATTATCCTGTAATAAATTTTTGATCACCTGCCCGACTTGCTCTGGTTTTTCTACTAAAATTAATGACTCCCCTAATAGACGACTTTGGGCTTCCGCAAATTTAGGATTAAATTGGGGTCCCTGCCCTGGCATAGTGATCGCCGGTTTGCCTAAGCCGACAAATTGTTCCGTAGCTGTACCAGCCATAGCGATCGCCAGATCACCCTGATCTAAAAATTCGGCAAATTGTTGTTGATTTAATAAAACGGTCGTTTTCCCCTTGGTGAGAGTAATGGGAAATTGTAAAATTTCAGCCGGTATCGGTTGGGTATTAATCATTGGTAATTGGGAACTGCTTGCCTGGGTTTGACTGCGGGTTTGTCTATCCCTTTGCCAACCTTGCCGATCTAATACTTGGGCGAAACCATCTAAGGATAAACCAGGGGCGATCGCCCCGAAAAATATTAAGGAGCGATGCGGGAAAGTTGCTATTACTTGATTAATTGCTTCTGTAATAATATGCCAGTTAGCATAAGCCTCCGGTGAACGGGAACCGGGTAATAAGGTGATCATTAATGGGCTTTTTGTCGCTAATTCGGCAGGCTGATCACGAGAATTATTATAAACTTCTGCCAAATCATCCATCATCGGATTACCTAGATCATAGGTCGGAATATGATATAAACTTAATACCTGACTAGTTAAAGTATCCCTGGGAAATACACCTAAACAATTGGGGCGACTAATTAAAAAACGTTCCCATGGTAAATAGACAGAACCTGACCAACTCTCGAAATTTTCTGACCAAGATTTTCTTTTTAATAAACCTGTTTCATTCCGTAAATAATATTCTGATTTGGCTGTACCGATAAATACATAGGGTAAACCACTCAACCAGGCAAATAGTAAGGGTACAATATCACCGACTGCTAAGATTAAATCACCTTGAATTGCCCAATTTTTCACCGTTTGCCATTGGGTAATAGTTAACTGTAATAAACCGCCCTGTAAGTCTTGCCACAATTGCCGACTATCCATATAAATAAAACCGCCCGACGGCATTTGCCGAGTCGGTCCGACGATAGGAATATTTGATTTAATATAGGCTTGCCCGTTACCGACAATTGGTAAAGCCCATAGTTCGGGTGGTTGACGCAGGGCTTTTAATTCACTTAATATTCGCAGGGCGATCGCATCTTCCCCATGACCATTACTTAAACATAATATTTTCATTTTATTTAATTTTTATAATGAGTCAATAAACTAGATGCCACCACTGCCTAAAATATATAAACTAATGAGGGTTCCACTGTTCCACAAACTATGTAATAGTATAGATGAAATTAGGTTTTGTGTGCGGGTATAGACAAACCCTAAAATACTGCCTAAAACGATTAATGGTAATACTTCCGATAAACTTAAATGGGCGATCGCAAATAAACCGCTACTTAATAAAATTGCTGCCCAGAGAGGAACATATTTAGTTAAGGATGGTAAGAGAAAACCCCGAAATAATATTTCCTCAAATATTGGGGCTGCGATGGAAGCAGTTAAGAAAAATAGGGTAAATGTCAAAATATCCTGACCCTGTAGGGCAATTGGTAAAATCGGATTACTACCGCCTTGCCCTTGCCAGATTTGTTGATTAATTAAGGAAATAATAATTACTAACGGCACTGCCACAAAATAACCACCGATTCCCCAAAGAATAGATTGAGGTTGTGGGGAAAATTGAAACCAATTAGCTGGTAAGGGGAAAAAGGTTTTAATGGAAAAATACAGCACGCCTAAACAACTGAAGGCAAAAATTATATAACTAACAAAAATATAACCGGCTTGGGCAGGTGGTCCCATACTAAAGGGTTGTAGGTTAGTGAGATTTTTTAATATTTCTAAAATAAGTGGGGTGGCTATTTGCCCCATGAGGAAAAAACCGACAACGAATACTTGTAAAATAATTTCCCCATCCCAAGGAATAGACCAGCTAGATAATTCTGTTTTGCCTAAAATCGATGTTTCCCGTTTAATTAAATATTGCACGGCTAAAAATCCTAGTAAACCTAAACCTGTGAGAAAACCAAGGCCCGGTAAACCAGCGATTAATAATAGTTTAATCACTGCCTTTTCGCCATTAGCTTGTCTGGTTGCCTGCAATTCTGCTAACTTGACCTGATCGCCCTGTTTTTCATAGAAACGACTCAGAGCAAAATCTTTAAACCAACCATCTAAGTTAGTATTGATTATTTCAGAATCGGTGAAATTAATTGTTTGACTAGCTGGTTGATATAAATTAAATAACAAATCAGCCGTTTGTCGAATATCCTGTAAATCGGATACTTCTGCTAAGTTTTCGCTTAAATTTTGCCAAGTATTAATAGCAGATTTTTGGTCATCAGTTGCCACCTGCAGAATACCTATTCTTAAATCTAGCTCGTATTGTAAACGTGCTAATTGCCTAATAGATTGGGGTGTTCTCAGACTAACTCGCTTTTTCTTAACAGTATTCTGAGTGTTGTTATCATTAATTAATTGATCATTATTTTGATTATTATTTGCGACCAAAGATTCTGCCTTAGCTTTTTCTAAGGCTAAAGCCTGATCAATACTTTTTTGCACATTATTGCGGGCTTCGGTATATTGTTTGAGGGCAGTATTCTCAACCTCTGACCCCACTAATGACTTTTGTAATAGGGCAAAATTTGTTTGATCTAAATTAGTCGGTTGCCATTCGGTTGCCTTTAATAAAATATTAGTTTGATATAATTCCAAACGACTTTGGATTTGCGGTTGATTTAAACTACTGACTAAGGATAAGACTAAATATAAAACTGCTCCGATAGTTAAAAATATTAAAATTATTTTTTTGATACTCATTATTTTTATTAGTTAGTTTAGTTGATCAACTGACCGTAGGGGCAATTCATGAATTGCCCCTACTACCCTAGAATGAAAATAGCTATATGCAATTTATTTCAGACATGATTTGCCTAATAATCCGTTAATTATATATATTTATTGACTTTTATTGACTGAACTATTACCAATTCTATTAATTAAATTGACAAAAACCGGGTAAAATAAACCCTGGTCCCAAATAAAGCGACCACTAAAGAAAAATTAAAAATATAAAAGCATGATTACTCGTGTCATATTAGTGCGCCATGGTCAAAGCACTTACAATGTAGAACAGCGGATCCAAGGTCGCTTAGATTTATCTGTATTAACGGAAAAAGGTATGGAAACCGCTCGCCAAGTCGGGCAAGCATTAAAGGAAATCTCTTTGGCGGCGGCCTATTGTAGTCCTTTGCAACGGGCCAAACAGACGGCGGAAGTGATTTTATCCTGTATGGAAAATCCCCCTACTTTACAACCACAAGATTTATTACGGGAAGTTGATTTACCCCTCTGGGAAGGGATGTTACGAGATGAGGTGAAGGCCCAATACGCTGAGGATTATAACTGCTGGAAAAATCGCCCGGCAGAATTTTTTATGGCGTTAGAAAATAACGGTGAGACAAAAAAACATTATCCGGTTGTCTCTTTATTTGAACAGGCCAAACAATTTTGGCAAAGTATTTTAACCCGTCATTCAGGTGAAACTATTTTAATCGTGGCCCACAATGGGATTAATCGTTGTCTGACTGCCACCGCTACAGGTTTAACGCCGGCAGATTATCACTGTATTCAACAGTCAAATTGTGGGGTGAGTGTTTTTAATTTTGATACGAGTTGTTTGAATGATCTAACTGGTGATTTACCGACTAATCAGGGCAGTTTTGTTCAGTTAGAATCGTTGAATATTACCACCCATGTGGGGGTGCAGTTCCCGAAACCACGGGAAGGTCACAGCGGACCGAGATTATTATTAGTGAGACATGGGGAAACTGAGTGGAATCGGCAAGGTAAGTTTCAGGGGCAAATAGATGTGCCTTTGAATGATAACGGGCGATCGCAAGCTGCCAAAACGGCGGAATTTTTACAGAATGTACATTTAGATTTTGCGATTAGTAGTCCGATGTTACGTCCGAAGGAAACGGCGGAAATTATTTTAAAATATCATCCTCAACTTAACCTAGAGTTAGATGCTGGTTTATGTGAAATTAGTCATGGTTTATGGGAAGGCAAATTTGAAAAGGAAATTGAGCAGGATTATCCGGGTTTATTAACTGAATGGAAAACTGCCCCGGAAAATGTGCAAATGCCGGAAGGTGAAAATTTACAGGATGTCTGGCAACGGGCGATCGCTACTTGGGATGAGATCGTGCGATCGCACTCTGGAGTTGGTATGGTCGTCGCCCATGATGCAATTAATAAAGCTATTCTCTGTCACCTGTTTAATTTAGGTCCTGAACATTTTTGGAAATTTAAACAGGGTAATGGCGGGGTGACAGTGATTGATTATCCCAAAGGGGCTGACGGTCCGGCAGTATTAGAAGTATTGAATATTACGGCTCATTTATCCGGTAGTATTTTGGATAAAACGGCGGCGGGAGCTTTATAACTGTTTTCCTCTAACGATCAACAAATGATCAAAAATTGTGATAACCCAAAACCCGTAGGGGTAATTCATGAATTACCCCTACTAATCTTATGTAATATAATTGAGCGAAAGACCCCAATATAGTTATTAATATTTTGATTAATTGATTGTTATTTACCTAGTATGAATACCTTATTACAACAGGTGCGAGTTATTGATCCGGTCAGTCAAACCGATCAAATAGCTGATGTATTATTCACAGAAAACCAAATACAGATCATTGATCATGGCAATAACCTTGATCATCTACCCGCTAATACCAAAAAAATTGATCGATCCGGTTGCATCTTAGCACCAGGTTTAATCGATTTATATAGTTATAATAGTCAACCTGGTTTTGAAGAACGGGAAACTATTTTGTCATTAATGCAGGCGGCTAAAGCAGGTGGTTTTCGCAGTGTCATGCTCTTACCAAATACTTTACCAGCAGTTGATCAACCGGGAGCGGTCAGCTATTTACAGGAATTAGTCAAGCAAGCTGAGACAGATATTATATCCCCACCCAACTTATATTTTTGGGCGGCTTTGACGGAGCATTTACAAGGGGAAAAAATGACGCAGTTAGCAGAATTAGCTGATACTCAAATCATCGGTTTTACCGACAGTCAATCTATTAATAGTTTACCCCTCACCCGCCGCATTTTAGAATACTTACAACCATTACAAAAACCAATTGCCCTGGCGATTAGCGATCGCACTTTAACCGGCAAAGGAGTTATGCGGGAAGGCTATCAATCCCTGCGGGCGGGCTTACCGGGTGTGCCTAGTATAGCGGAAACTAGTATTTTATCAGCCCTCATAGAATTAATTGCATACATCGGCACACCAGTGCATATTATGCGGGTATCAACTGCCCGCAGTGTAGAATTAATCGCTGATGCCAAAAGGCGGGGTGTACCAATTACCGCCAGCACCACTTGGATGCACCTATTATTAAATAGTGAGTCAATTAGTGAAAATCCCATTGCTATTCCCTACGATCCTAATTTACGCTTAAATCCACCTTTACCAAATCCCGCCGATCAAGCAGCTTTAATAGCAGCCGTGAAAAGTGGTGTAATAGATGCGATCGCAGTTGATCACAGTCCCTACACCTATGAAGAAAAAACGGTTGCCTTTGCCGATGCTCCACCGGGGGCAATTGGTTTAGAATTAGCGTTACCTTTATTGTGGCAAAATTTAGTTACGACGGGTGAATTAACCGCCTTAGAATTATGGCACAGTTTAACTAGTTCGCCGGCAGAATGTTTAGGTTTATCGATGAATACAATGACTAATCTATCTCCTGCCGAAGTAATATTATTTAATCCTGCTACTAGTTGGCAAGTAACAGCACAAAATTTATTTTGTCGTTCTATCAATACACCCTGGTTAGGACAAACTTTACAGGGTAAAGTATTAGAGATATTTAGTGAAAATTAATTTATTTTTCCACATAAAAAATTTTTCCCCAAATTTAGTAGGGGCGATTTTAACAAAATATATGGTGAAAATTAAACAAAATGTGATATATTTGCCGATCAATCTGAGCAGATGATGAGGATATTAAGTGTGAATCAACCAGAACTATTAACCGAGGCCAAAAAGGGTAATCCCCAAGCGATCGCCCTATTATTAAATCAAGCCTTTCAGAGTAAAGGAATTAAGGTAAAAACTCGTTTACAGACAAATAACCTCCATGTTTTATTAGAGGCAAGTCAGTTACCAGAAAAACTACCCTGTTTACAGGTGATCGAAAAGGGGATGCTACGCCTCAAACCAGAAAACGTTGATTTCATTAGAATTTATGGTCGTCGCCTTGGCCAACAATGGCCTGATTGGAGTGAATCTTTAGATTTAAAAGCATTGATTAAACCTGCGATGCAGGAACCTGTCTTATGGTCCTATCAGCAGGAGTCAATAGTCAATCAACCAGAAGCAATACCTAGTGCCACCTATAGCAATAATTTAGGTGATTATTATAATTCTCCTGCTTATTCTCATAATATTGCTAATAATACTGCTAATAATATTGACGAGCCAGACGATCATCGTATCTCCACAGATTTTATTGTTAATCAAGTTCCCCAATTCCAAAAAGATCAACAGAAAAAATCAGCAAAACGCCGCAATAAATATCAACCTTTATTGTTAGTGAGTGCTTTAGGTCTTGCCTTCGTGCCTTTATCTAGCTTATTATTAAGCTCACCAAAATTACGTTTTTCGGCGATTACCCAGGCTATTCCTAATACGGCTAAATTTAGTATGCCGACCCTGCCTCAAAATATTTCTCAAATTGCGATTCTTTCATCAAAGACAGCAGAAGATTCTCAGAATAATATTAATAAAGATACGAATAAAAATACCAATAAAGATATTGATAAAGCTCCTAACAAGTCCGATACATCAAAGCTAGTTAATGCTGATAATAAAACAGTTCCCATCAGTCAATCAAATACTTTATCAAAACCTAATCATAAACCTGTAGGCAATACAGCAAAACCAACAACCACTAATATAGATAATGCTTCTGTCAATAATTCTAATATTGATCCTAATATTCCTATCGATCAAATTTCAGAAATCGCCTTAAATTCTTTGCGATCGCCCATTGATCCAGATATGAAAATCAGTATTCGGGCAGTCGGTGATATTATTCCTGGGACAAATTATCCCTATAATAAATTACCTAAAGATAAAAATGCTATTTTTGCTGATGTCAAACAATTATTAGCCGATGCTGATTTAACCTTTGGTAACTTTGAAAGTACCATGACGAAGTATCCGAATAGTGCAAAAAGTATGGGCAGTGGTCGGGTATTTGCTTTTAGAACGCCACCGGATTATAAAGATATTTTTACTCAAGCCGGATTTGATGTTCTCAGTGTCGCCAATAATCATTCCTATGATTTCTTTGAAAAAGGTTTTAACGATACGATGGCAAACTTCCAGAGTATTGGTATTGAGGCAGTTGGTAAGAAAAATGAAATTGTCTATAAGACCGTCAAGGGCGTAAAATTTGGTTTTGTTGCCTTTAGTAACTATAATTATCACAATGTGATGCAAGAAACTGCGACGGTGAAAAAGTTAGTGGCAGAAGCTGATAAAAATGCTGATATTGTCGTAGTTTCGGTTCATGCCGGGGCAGAAGGCACAGGGGCTTTAAATGTGCGGAATAAAAATGAATATTTCTACGGGGAAGATCGGGGAAATTTAGTATTATTTGCTCGTAGTGCTATTGATACGGGAGCTGATTTAGTATTCGGTCATGGTCCCCATGTACCAAGGGCTTTAGAGTTATATAAAGATAAATTAGTTGCCTATTCTTTAGGAAATTTCGTTGGTTATCGCACCCTCTCGACGGCATCGGAATTAGGTTATTCTTTGGTGTTAGAAGTAGAAGTGAATCCTCAAGGTGATTTTGTAGTGGGTAAAATTTTACCAGTTCATTTAACTTCTAATGGTATTCCCTATCCTGATCAGCGGGGTAGAACTATTGGTTTGATGCAAAATTTAACCCGGCAAGATTTTCCTAATACTCCTTTGAAAATAGCTGATGATGGTACATTAACGAAAAAATAATAAATACAAATCCTAAGACAGTAGGGGCAATTCACGAATTGCCCCTCGTTGGTTAAGCAGTTTATGCGTGTGTTGTGTCAGATTGTTTCATGGGATGAAAAATACTATAAATTGACGTTAATCAATCTTTTCCCCACTCAAAATAAAGATCGGATCAATCGCCGTAAAAGTTTGATGAATACCTCTAGTTTCCAGCCGATTAATAGAAGACTGTACCACTTCCACATTTCTTAATTGTAACTCAGCAAACCCCTCAGAAATAGTATATAAACTTTCCAAGTTTGCCGCCGTTGCTACAATTCTGCCACCCGGTAACAGGCGATCGCACACATATTCTAAAATATCCTTAATCGGTCGCCCCCCTTCAATACACACCCGGCTAGGAGGCTCGCTAATATGATGTAAACATTCTGGGGCATTACCCTCAATAATTTGTACATTCTGCACACCAAAGCGATCGCAATTTTTCCTAATTAAATTAACTACTTCCTCATCCCGCTCAATCGCCACGATCTGACCATGGGGACACAATAAACCAATTTCAATAGGAATAGTACCCGTACCGGCTCCAATGTCCCAAACTATTGAATCAGATTTTAAGCGCAACAGAGAAACTAATAATAGTCTCACCTCCCTTTTACTCATCGGAATACCAGGCAACCGTTCAAACAATTCATCGGGAATACCAGGGGTAATATAAGGCCAAAGAGATTCAGACATAATAGAAATTTCCTGTGAGATTTTTTATAATTTATTGTTTAGATTATTCTAGCAAAGATTACAACATTACAACAAAAGAGATATTTATGAAAATAAATAATTATCAATATTTGCTAATTTTAGTGATTTTCACTATGCTTTTAACATTCTATCCAATATATTTTACTAAGCCTACGATGTCTAATACAGTGTCTCATAATTCTGCAAATCAATTGTTAACAGATCCTTTTTTACAACTACCAACCGCTGATTCTATTAATGTAGTGTGGTTTACCGAGTTTGCTGGTCAATCTCACCAAGTTTATTATGGTGAAAATTTACAAGATCACGTTTCAGCAAATACGATCAAAACTAGTCGTCTGCGAGATGATGCTGATTCTCCTGTGAGACCAGAATTACAAGTATTAAGTAAATCGCCTGTATTAAGAAATATTTGGCGACATGAGGCAACTATTCATAATTTACAGCCTAATACTCGGATTCCTTATCGGGTAGTCAGTATTAATGATGCTGGGGAAAAAATTACCAGTGAAATTTTTAGTTTAGCTCCTCAACCTACTGCCAATAAACCTTTAAAAATATTAATTACTTCTGATCATCAATTAAAACCGATGACGGCGGCTAATATTGAGAAAGTTACTGAACTTTTCCCGGAATTAGATGCGGTATTTTTTGCCGGTGATTTAGTCAATGTACCGGATCGGGCTTCCGATTGGTTTGATAATACAGATGGTAATAGTTTTTTTCCAATATTACAAGGACGGGCTAATTATCCGTTAACTAAAAATGATCAGACTACTATTTATCACGGTGGCAAAATTATTCAGAATACGCCAATGTTTACGGCTATTGGTAATCATGAAATCATGGGGATTTTTTCGGAAAATACTAGTTTATATGAACAATTTGATCACGGTCAACCTCGCTGGGCAGTGGAAAAGTTATATGAGCAAATGGCAGCAGAAATTAATCCTAATCAGGACCCAATTCTTAAAGAAAATTGGATAAAGAATCATAGTTTTAATTTTGATACCTATCAGGAAATTTTCAGTTTACCAACTTCAACGACAGGCGATGAAAAATATTATGCAACAACTTTTGGTGATATTCGTTTAGTGGTTTTACATACGGCTAATATTTGGCGTTATTTTGGTTTAGGTGATGAGGTGCGGGGAAAATATCGGGAGCGTCAATCTGATTTTGATCAACCGGAAAATTGGGGTTATGGGCAGTTTATTTTTGAGTCAATTGCCCCTGGTAGTCGGCAATACGATTGGTTAAAACAAGAGTTAGCGAGTGAGGATTTTCACCAAGCTAAATACAAAATAGTTATGTTTCATCATCCCGCCCATTCTTTAGGGGGAAATGTTGTACCAGCTTATACGGATCCAGTGCAAATTATCGAACGGGACGAAGCTGGTAATATTACTAATATTCGTTATGAATATTTCCTAGAAAAAGATCAGATTCAAATTATTCGACCGCTATTAGAGGAGGCGGGGGTACAGTTAGTAATTTATGGGCATTGTCATATTTGGAATCGTTTTATTAGTCCGGCAGGTACACACTATTTAGAAACGTCTAATATTGGTAATAATTATGGTGCTTTTTGGGGTGAGAAAAAGCGGGCTGTACCAACGGATCATCAAGTCACCTATCCCGCTCAAGGTGATCCCTATGGTTTATCTCCCATTATTCCTAATATTCAGCCTTTATTAGATGACGAGGGTCAACCTTTACCCTATTTAGCTAGTAATGATTTAACAGCTTTTAGTATTTTGGATACAGAATTAGGCAAAGTCACGAGTTATTATTTTGATACAAGACAACCTAATTCACAAGTAATCAAATTCGACGAATTTCATTTAGCAATGTAGGGTGTGTTAATTCCATTAACGCACCATCATCCAAAATAAATATTTTAGTTAATTCCATTAACGCACCATCATCCAAAATAAATGCACCTTTCAATTTAATGTATTTATTTTTAAGGTGTGTTAGCGAAAGCGTAACACACCCTACTAATTTAAAGTTTAGTTATATTCTGATTAATTTTTGGTTAAAAATATAACATAGTGGCAGAATATTGCATAGAATATAATTGTCTTGCTTAGAATACTATTTTTATCGGTTGTAATTATCTTAAAAGCTATTGGTAACTGCATTTCAAGTCAAAACAGGTGTGACTACTAATTACAATTAATCGAACTACATAAATTTAAGATTAACTTAATATTTCTCATGGAGAAAAATCATGATGTCCTTAACAAATACTACAAATCTAAATACCTGGTTAATTAATGAAAAACCTGTCACTATTAATCTTAACCTAGAATCAAATATTGCCGAGTTAGAATCTTACGATTTACAGGTTAATATTTCTAGCCCTGGTGCAATAATAGCTCAAATGTTTGATGATTATCCCCTTTTGCCGGGCATAATTCTCATGTCACAGGAGCAATTAGTCGGTATGTTATCCCGCCGCAAATTTTTAGAAAGTATTAGTAAGCCTTTTGGCCGGGAACTATTTTTAAAACGTCCGATTAATTCTTTATATAAGTTAGCCCAGCAGGAAATTTTAGTATTATCTAGCGATACCTTAATTGTTTTTGCCGCTAGTCAAGCCCTACAACGGCAATCTAATTTAATTTATGAGCCAGTAGTCATGCAATTACCGGATCAAACTTACCGTATATTAGATGTACATCAACTATTAATTGCTCAGTCGCAAATACATCAATTAGCAACTCGTTTATTACATCAAAAGACTCAATCCTATTTAATTCAAACTGAAAAATTAGCAAGTTTAGGTCAATTATTAGCTAGTATTGCCCATGAAATTAGAAATCCGGTAAGTTGTATTCTTGGTAATACAAAATTTGCTTCTGAATACTATCAAGATTTGACCGCTCTATTATCTCTTTATGCAGAAAGTGACTGTGAAACATCTGAGGTGGTGCAAATGAAAAGGCAAATAGATTTTAATTTTCTTCAACAGGATATGCCAGAAGTGATTGGTGGTATTACAGAGTCAGCGAAAAGGTTAAGTCAATTGGTGAATAGTTTACATACTTTTTCCCATATTGATGAGAGTGTTTTACGGGAAGCTGATATTCATGAATGTTTGGATAGTACGTTATTAATTTTAAAAAATCGTTTAAAGCATAGTCAAATTATTATTAATAAGGAATATGATCCGGCTTTACCACAAGTTAAATGTTACAGCGGTCAATTAGGACAAGTTTTTATGAATATTATTAGTAATGCCATGGATGCTTTGGAAGAATATCAATTGAAGTTACAGGCTGAATCTAATTATGATTTTAAACCGGCTATTGCGATCGCTACTGATTTTGAGGATAAATCACATATTAAGATTGCGATTAGGGATAATGGTCCCGGTATTCCCAGGGAGTTACAAGCGCGTATTTTTGATAATTTCTTTACGACTAAGGCTCCTGGTAAGGGGACTGGTATGGGTTTAGCGATTAGTTATCAAATTATTACGGAAAAGCATCATGGTCAATTAAATGTATTTTCTGTATTAGGTGAGGGGACTGAGTTTACTATTACTTTGCCTATTTTGTCTTAAAAATTTGGGTGTGTTAACTCTGTTATCCCACCATAAAATAAATTTAACGTAGGGTGTGTTAACTCTGTTAACGCACCATTAAATATCCAAATATACACAAATAAATCTTTAACGTGGGGTGTATAATTTTTGGTGTGTTAGCGAAAGCGTAACACACCCTACAAATACTACTATCTACCAAACTTCTGTTTAATCCTCCCCACAAACATATCAACCTCCGGTAATTTCATGAAAGTCGCCAAACCACCAAATATTGCTAACCCAATCAAAGCCGCTACACTAATTTGTAATAACTGCACCAGAAAACCATTAGTACCTAATAGCTGTTGCCCCGCCCATAACGTTGACCAACAGGCAGCCCCGGCAATAAAACTAGCTCCCATTAAACCAATCAGCGGAGTAAACCATTCCCGCCAAGGTAAACCATTTAATTTCTGATCCAGTAACCATAAAAACATGATCATGGAAATTAAATTAACTGCCACCGTTGCTAATACTAAACCCGGTGTGCCTAATACTTGTACTAAAAAATAATCAAAAACTACATTCAGAAAAATATTTAATACACTAATTTTAAAAGGCGTTTCGGCATCACCTAAAGCATAAAATACTCTGACTAAAACATCCCGCCCTAAATAGACAAACATTCCCACACTATAGGCAATTAATACCTCTGCCACAAATTTTGAGGCTGCTAAATCAAAGGCAAATCTTTCATAAACTACCCTAACTATTGGTAAAGCTAAGGTGATCATGATCGCACTGAGAGGCAACATGGTAATAGCAGTTAAGACTAAGGCTTGGCGAATTCTTTGCTTTAATTCCGGCCAATCCTGCGGGTCTGTTAAACGGGAAAAGATTGGGAAAAATGGTACTAATATGACACTGGAAATAATCCCCAAGGGTGTCTGTACTAATAAGCCGGCGTAAGACATAGCAGCGGCCGCCTGGGGAATATAAGAGGCAAAAAATAGATCGGTATAAACATTAATTTGTAACATCCCAGATGAAAATGTGGCGGGTAACATGATTTTCATCACGTCTTTGACTTCTGGTAAATGCCAATCAAATCTTAATCTCAGTTTGCCTAAACCTTCTTTCCATAAAGGTGGTAATTGTACTAACCATTGGGCGATCGCCCCAACTAGAGTACCGACTGCTAAAACAATTCCACCTAAAAAAGCGTATTGGGGATTAGTAATATTACTGCCTAATTGCACACCAAGAATAATTAAAGCTAAAATTACAGCGGCACTGGAAAATAGCGGGCTAATCGATGGTAGCCAATACATATCGGCGGCGTTGAGTGTACCGAAACCAATACCGATTAACCCGGCTAGTAAAGCCATGGGAGCCATAATTTGCAATTGGGCGATCGCAATTTTTCTGATTTCTTCCCCTGCCTGACTCTGCCCTAAACCGGGAGCGACTAGATCAATTAAGGGGCTGGCAAAAATTATTAAACCGACGGTGACTAATAATAAAACACCACCCACTAAGGTGGTTATTGTTTCGACTAAAGCGGCTGATTCTGATTTATCTCGTTTGGCTAAAACACTGACCATGGCACTATGAAAGGGTCCATTAATACCGCCTAATAAGATTAATAAAAATCCCGGTACGACATAGGCATAGTTATAGGCATCTACCGCCGCCCCCACACCAAATACGGCAGCGATCGCCTGTTGGCGGACGAGACCAAAAATTTTACTAATTAAAGTGGCGATCGCTACTATCGTCGCAATATTAATTAAAGAACGTTTTTTACTAGGAGAAGTATTATCAGAGTCAGACACAATATTTGAAAAATTTTTTATTATTTATAAAATTAGAGACTTACCGTAGGGGCAATTCATGAATTGCCCCTACTATTTTTAATCAAATTAATCAATTAACGCCCAGGTAGAGAACGCCGAGTAATCGGACGATAAACCCGATAATTAATTTCTGGGAAAATATTATCAATCAGCTCTAATTTTTCCAACCAACCAGCATCAATTTGATCTTGCTGAATATCGTCATAAATTTTATTAAAACGCATCAAATGGGAGCGAGTCCGTTTGGAGGCATATTCCACCATCGTGCCACTGCTCATAATAAACGCCCAGTCAGACGATTGTGCTAATAATAATTCCCTAGCCGCCTGATTCAAAGCCTTTTCTTCTAAAACACTACTAGCTTCCCGTTGACTTATTTCTTTCATGCGTTCTGTTGCCTGATGTAAATGGGGATAAATCCAGGAATTAGTATGATTTAACCAATATTCATGAAAACCTTTATAACCCCAACTAGATTGAGCTGGACGACAGACTTGTTGTTCGGGATGATTTTGTAAATATTCCGCTAAATGAGTCATCTTATAGGTTTTCTGATCAAACCAAGATTTGCGGAATAAATTATCTAAAAACCAGGGTCCCTCATACCACCAATGTCCGAATAGTTCGGCATCATAAGGCGACACAATAATGGGTGGTCGCTCCATGACGGAATAGAGAAAACGCATTTGATGTTCCCGATTAAACATAAAATTGCCGGCGTGTTCAGCGGTTTTTTCCTTCGCCCAATAGGGATCATATAAACCTTTTTCCCCTAAACTTAAACCCCGCCCAGTAATTTTGTGATATTTAATCCCCGTATTTTTCCTCTGTCCATTCGGCATAATATAGGGTTTGATATATTCATAATCCGATTCCCAGCCTAAATCTTTATAAAATTCCCGATAAACTGGATCCCCCGGATAACCTACCTCCGATGACCAAACCTGTTGAGAAGATTCATGATCTCGCCCAAAAGCTGCTACGCCGGTTTCCGTAAAAATCGGGGCAAAGTTGCCAAAACGGGGACGGGGCCGGGCGTATAATAAACCATGTCCATCGGTTAGAAAATAACGAATCCCTACATCGGCTAATAGTCTTTCTAAACCCTCATAGTAAGCACATTCTGGAATCCAAATCCCCCTGGGCGATCGCCCAAAGTTTTGTTCATAGTGTTCACAAGCGACTTTTAATTGGGCCCAAACCGCTTCCGGGTGAATTCTCATTAAAGGAAAATAACCATGGGTGGCCCCACAAGTAATAATTTCTAGGTTATTGCTATCTTGATATTGTTTAAACGCCTTAATCAGATCCCGGTCATAACTATCCCAGAATTTTTTTACCTGATAAAAATGTTGTGCATAATGCTCTGCTAAATACCGTAAATGACCATGGTGTGCATGACGGTTAATTTCTTTTTCGGCCAGTTCTGTTAACTTACTTAAATGATGGTCATAGCGATCCTGTAATAGGGGATCACGTAACATTGCCACCAGGGGAGGAGTCATACTCATGGTTAATTTAAAATCAACCCCATCCCGTTTCAGGCCGTCAAACATTTGTAATAGTGGGACATAAGTCTCTGTAATAGCCTCAAATAGCCATTCTTCTTCTAAGACATAATCTCTTTCTGGGTGTCTGACAAAGGGTAGATGGGCGTGCAGAACAAAGGCAAGATAACCAATAACCATAATTTTTTATATAAATAAATATAAATAGGGTATCAAGTGCTAGATAACCTTAAAGTATTTTAAGGTTTCTTTGTATTGAGTGGCAAAAAAAGACTAGTTTGATTTGGAGCGGTGTATTTATTCAAATTTTATTTGAATATTTTGGGAAAAATTAATATTCTGTCAATATTACTCAGACAATTGTTTTGAGATATTGTTTTTGTATTCCACATTCCGCAGGTATTTTCATTGTTAAAATAATTATCCAAGTTTTCAATATTTCCCCAAAAATTTCACGTGATAAAACTCTAAAATAGTAGGAGCAATTATAGTAATATTTTTGAGTTAACGGAATTGTGATAATTTGTGTATTGCCTGCAATATCAGAGCAGTAGGGGCAATTCACGAATTGCCCTACGTTGGTTAAGCAGATTATGCGTGTATCACGTCAGAGTTGTGAATAGAAAAATAATAACATTCTCAATATCGCCAGCTCAAACTTTAGTCAAAATAAATAAACTACCTTCCCCACCTCTACCTATTCTCATCGTGTCATCAATATAAGTAATCCGCAAAAAGGGAACCCGACCAGGCGGATTATTCGCATTAGCGGTTTTCACTGGCTCCAAAAAAGGTGTACTGATACCAAATAGTTTATTAATAGAAATCAAACGTTTGAGGAAATTAACATTAATTTTATTATCAGGTAAATTATCTCCCATTTCTGCATCCGGTTGGAATTCTGCCGTCACTTTCACATAACCGGCGATTAATTTACTAGAATGTTGCACCCAGGCTTGATTGACAAAAGAGGCAGTATTTACATCGATAATTTGATAAATTTTACCGACTTGAAAACCTAGAGGTAGTTTACTTAAAGAGCGAATTTCCCTAGCCGTAGAATATTGCAATAACCAAGCACCATCTAAGAGAAAACTATTATACAAAAGTGGCCGAGGAAAAGGATTATTTTTTTCAAGTTCCTTGGTTAAATTTTCTAGGTTTACTACTTGATCAACAGAAATATCTAAATCTGTAATAGGAGCGTTTTGAATTTTCAGCGATCGCCCTTTTAAATCCTCCTTTAAATTCTCAATAGTTGTCAATAATTCTGCTTTGATCGTCTGTCTATTCTCAGTCATTAACATAAAATAATTTCCCTAGTTTTGCTCACCATTATCAATATTATCCTGTTTATTAATATTCTGCTCACTATTCCCGGTTGAACTGGCATTATCGCCATTATTAGCAGGATTAGGATTAATCGGCTGATTATCATTACCAGCTATGCCATCAGGGTTATTAGGTTGATCCTGATTAGCTTGCCCATCCGGCTGTAATACCGTATCGCCCCCATTAGTTTGATCAGTTACCGGCGGAGAAACCTTAGAACTAGGTATTTTAAAGGGATCATAATCTGCCGCATCTTCTGAGCCTACTACTGGCTCTTTCACTTTTTTCTGATCTTTTTTCTCTTTCTTGGGTTTTTTCTCACCCTTCAGAAACTTATTCTCTAAAGTTCTAATTGCAATAAATAAATTGGGGGTAATCAATAAACTTAATATTGCTGACATTAATAAACCGCCAAACAAAGATGTACCAATTGACCAGTTACTACTAGCACCCGCCCCAGAGGTAATTACCATCGGCCAAAAACCAATCAGAGTAGAAAGGGTAGTCATCTGAATCGGTCGGAACCGGGAAACCGCCGCCTGCACCGCCGCCTTTTGTAGGCTTAAACCTTTTTCTACTAATTGCCTGGCTACCTCGACAATTAAAATAGAGTTTTTAGCAGCCATAGCAATCAACATAACTAAGGCAATTTGTACATACACATCATTACTAATAATCGGCCAAACACTGCCCTGCATCATATTAGCTCGTAGGGCAACTGCTCCCAAGGCTCCTAAAATAGCTGACGGTACTACTAATAAAATAATTGTCGGATCAACGTAACTTTCATATTGGGCAGCTAATACTAAAAATACAATGACGAACGCTAAACCGAAAATTACTGCAGCCGCTCCCCCCGCCGATTTTTCCTCTAAAGCGGAACCCTGCCAAGCATAACCAAAACCTGGATCTAATACTTCACTAGCGGCTTTTTCCATGGCGGCGATCGCCTGACCGGAACTAAAACCAGGTCCCGGATTACCTTGAATTTTCATCGAACGAAATACATTAAAGCGGGTAATCGTTTCCGGTCCTGTAAAGTCAGTCAGACTAACTAAATTCGCCAAAGGAATCATCTGATTATCGCGCGATCGCACGTAAATACCATTAATATCTTGTACACTAGCCCGGTATTCTGGTTCTGCCTGGACAAATACCCGGTATTGCTTTTGACCTAAGACAAAATCACTAGCATAACTACTACCAAAATAGGTTTGTAAAGTACCAAATACCGCATTAATATCAACATTCAGAGCCTTGGCTAAGTCCCGTTTGACTTCTACTCGTTTCTGACCTTTATTCACCGTAAATTGACTAAATACACCTTGTAATTCAGGATATTTATCACTATTAGCGGCTGCTAATAAACGTTGTCCGTTATCGGCCAAAGCACTGATTGGTAAATTACCTGTTTGATCTAATAACTGAAATTCAAAACCACCCGTAGAACTTAAACCCTGTACCGGCGGAGCATTCACAGGTAAAGCTCTCACCCCCGGCACTTCTTGCATAAATGATAAACGTAAGCGACGTAATACGGCATACACTGATTGGGAAGGATCCTGTCTTTCACTCCAGGGTTTTAATTGACAGAAAATCAAACCTTTACTAGGATTCTGACCTTCAAAATCAAAGCCGGCTAATGCTAACGAATAAGAAACCTCTGGTACTTTCTTTAAGTGTTCACTCAATTGCCGGTTAGCTTCACTAGTATAATTGAGAGAAACCCCATCTGGTGCGCTATACAATACGAAAAAATAACCCTGATCTTCTTCCGGTACAAAGCCAGTGGGTACACTGGTATAAACAAAATAGGTGGCAAATAAACTAGCAATAAATACGCCAATCACCAACGGGTTAATTTTTACTAAGAAATTTAAAAGATTACTATATCCCCCTTGTACCCAATCAAAACCTTGATTAAATTTACCAAATACAAACCCCAATACACCTGTCATCTCCTTGCGAGGTCGTAATAATAGAGCCGCCATAGTCGGGGAAAAGGTAATGGCATTGAAAGTTGAAAATAGGGTGGTAAAGGCAATGGTAATAGCAAACTGCCGATAAATCACCCCGGTTGTCCCAGGGAAAAAGGTGACAGGAATAAATACGGCTAATAATACTAAAGAACTGGAAATCACGGCGCTTTCTAGTTCTTCCATCGAGTCCAAAGCTGCTTGGCGGGGTTTCATCCCCTGTTGAATTTTGACGAGGACAGAATCTACTACTACCACCGCATCATCTACACCTAAACCAGCGGATAAGATCAATCCAAATAAAGTCAAAGTATTTAAATCATAACCTAACATTTTCATGCCAGCAAAGGTACCAATCATCCCCACCGGAATGGCAATAGAAGGAATAACTGTTGTTCGCCAATCCTGTAAAAAGATAAAAACAATTAATACTACTAATACGAGAGCTTGCCACAGGTTATTAATTACTGACCAAAGGGAGGCGTTAATAAAAAGGGTGGTATCAAAAGCTATGGCATATTTTAAACCTGGTGGAAAAGTCTTTTCCATTTCAGTTAAAGCGTCTGTCACATAGCGGGCTGTTTCTAAAGCATTACTACCTGGTCTTTGATATACACCTAAACCTACTGCTGGTTCACCATTTAATAAAACATCTAATTCATAATTTTCTGCCCCTAATTCTGCTCGCCCCACATCTCGTAATTTAACTAAAGTACCATCCGTCCCAACACTCAAAACTAACTCATTAAATTCTTCTGCTGTCCGTAAACGACTGACTGCCTGTAAGGGAATTTCAAATTCTTGATTAGGAGGAGCCGGAGCCTGACCAACTTTCCCCGCCCCTGCTTGAATATTTTGTTCTCGTAAAGCGTTAATCACATCCTGAGCGACTAATCCCCGCCCTGCTAATAGTTGGGGATTTAACCACAAACGCATGGCATATTTTCTTTCGCCAAACAAGCTAATATCACCGACACCAGGTAAACGTTTCAGTTGATCATAAATATTTAGATCAATATAATTACTAATAAAAAGTGGATCATAATAATATTTGCCATTAGCATCTTTCTCTGAATAAAAACCGAATGCTAATAAAATATTAGGAGAAGCTGCTTGTACTGTTACCCCTGTTTGTTTCACAGCATCCGGTAATTTTGCCTCTGCCTGAGCGACTTTATTCTGTACGTTAACCTGAGCAATATCCCGATCAATATCTGTGGGAAAAGCAACTGTTATATTACTTAAACCGTTATTCCCTGTATTAGATGATATATATCTCATACCATCCACCCCATTAATATCCCGTTCTAGGATAGCTGTCACGGTTGTTTCAGTGGTTTGGGCATCAGCTCCAATATAGCTAGACCGCACTTGAATTTGCGTATTCGCTAACTGGGGTAATTGGGCGATCGGTAAAAGGGGAATAGCAATTAAACCAGACAACACAATTAATGTAGTAGCTACCGTTGCCAATACTGGTCTTTTAATAAAATTTTCAGCGATGCTTAATAACATAATTTTCCCAACGAGATAAGGAGATAATAATCAATTAATTAGAAGGACTAGGACTAGGGCTAGAATTTGGACTAGGATTAGTTCTACTTTGATCAGTAATGGATACACCATTTTGTAATTTCACTACCCCGTTACTGACAATGCGATCGCTCGCTACCAAACCAGAGATAACTGCTATTTCTTGATCTTGCCGACTACCTAACTGCACCGGCTGTTGTACAGCAATAGTTCTCTTCTGACCATCTACTAATTTTTCTTGCGCTAAAAAGACAAAACTCTGGGAACCAAGTTGTAACACAGCCGTGGAAGGAATAGTTAAACCTGGTTTTTCTTCCCAAAATACCTGTACCCGCACCCGCTGATTACTGCGTAAACGATTATCTCTATTATTAATCTCTGATTTGACAAATACTGTTTGGGTTTGACTACCGGCACTGGGATCAATATAAGTAATATTACTATTAATAATAAACTGACCAGTTTGAGCATCGTATAATCTTAAACGTGTACCATTTCTAATTTGCGATTGCCGACTGACAGGTAAATTTAATTTCACTTCCAAAACCCGATTATCTTGAATACTAGTCAACTCAGTTTGACTATCAACAAAATCTCCCACTTTCACATTAACAGAACCTAATACACCACTGACCGGAGCCGTCACATCATAATATTGTAACTGTACCTGTTCCGCTGTCGCATTCGCCTGTGTTCTATTCACCACACCCGCTAAACTATCAATTTTTGATTGTTGAGCAGAAACTACCTTATCTTGACTAGCGATTTGAGCATCGAGGGTAGAAATCCGCCGTTGTAAATTTTTCAACGCACCTTCTACTTGAGCATCAGCAGATTTAATCACCTCATCCTGAGTCGCAATCTGTACATTCAACGTACTAACCCGCCGAGTTAAATCAGATTGGGCGCTATCCACCTGAGCCGCCGCAGCTTTAATTAATTCATCTTGAGTAGCAATTTGGGCTTCTAATGTTTGCACCCGTCGCTGTAAATCTTTTTCCGCACTAGCAACCCTAGCTTGATTAGAATTAACCTGTTCTTCCCGATTAGCGACATCTGCTTCCGCCGATCTTAAATCACGGGTGACAACATCATATCTTTCCGTTGCCACAACGCCTTCTTCATAAAGTTTTTGATAACGTTCCCATTCTATTTGGCGATACTTTAACTGGGCTTTATTTCGGTCGAGGGTAGCTATTTCTGCCTTCAGTGCGGCGTTAGCATCATCTAATTTAGAACGTTCAGAATTCAGAGCTAATTCGGCTAATAATCTTTCCTTTTCCTGTTTACGAGCTAATAAATTAGCTTGTGAATCGGCTACCTTAGCTTGTTCTGATAAATTATTTAATTCGGCAATTAATCTTTGTTTTTCTTGTAATTGAGCTAACCTAGTAGCTTTAGTATTATCTAAAGCAGCTCTTTCTGAGTTTAAATCTCTTTCTGAAACCAAACGTCTGCGTTCTGCTAACTGCGATTCTAATTGCGCTCTTGACCCTTCCAAATCTGCTTTGGCGGTATCAATTTGGGCAACACTACCATCTAATACGGCTTTTTGTCTTGATTGATCAATCTGGAGTAAGCGATCGCCCTCCCTCACTACATCACCTAACTGAGCAAAAACCTGCGTCACCCAACCACTAACACGGGGACGAATTAAAGCGTTTTCTATCCCCTCTAAGGTGGCGACGTATTCACTTGTATCACTAACTGTAGTAGATTTTACATCAGCAATTGTCACCAATGTTGGTGGTGGTGCGGCTGCTATTGGTGGTTCACCTTCACAACCATTTAATAATAAACCGGCTGATAATAGTAAACAATACTGACCCCAACTAAGTTTTCTGTGTATTGCCATTGGATTAAATATGATAACTGTAGGTGATAAAAACGATCCCCTCACCTTATCACTTCACACTTAATATGTCAATTATTACAGCTATCATAGGGATGAAAAGTTTATGTAAAGAAATATTAAGTGAGTATTTTAAGTAAATATTAAGTTTTCTAAAGTTGATGGCAGGATCAAAAATATGGATTGTACGTCAAAAAATGTAGGATAGGTAGCTAAATCATGCCAATCCCATTTTCTATTAGTCAAGATATTAGTAATATAACCATTTTTTAATCAAATAAATTTAAAGGTTGATGACTAGGAATACCAACACTTCTCGGATATTTGCTAGAGGTGGGAGCAACTTTTTGTAAATAAATACAATGACGTTGACCTTGAGTTAAAGGGGTTTGACATGACTGCACATGAACTATTTTTCCGCCCAACATTTTACTAACTTTAGCTAAATCATCAGCTTCCTCCGCCGTCCAATTACCCCGATATAAAATAGCCATACCATTGATTTTTAAAAGCGGTAAAACATATTCTGCACAAACTGCTACATTCCCCACTGCTCTAATCAAACATAATTGATAACTTTCCCTCTGTTGCAAAGTACGGGCGATCGCCTCCACCCGACCGGCTAAAGTTGTCACATAATTAATTTGTAAATCCTCTAAAACCGTATTAATAAAATTTAATTTTTTCTGGGTAGAATCTAATAAAATAGTTTGACAATCAGACCCTAAATAAATTGCCACAGGTAAACCGGGAAAGCCTGGACCCGTACCAATATCAATCACTTTACCCGCTAATAAAAAATCAGGAAAATTCTGCACCAAAAAACAAATACCTGTCAAAGAATCCCATAAATGTTTTTCCCAAAAATCCTCAGGGGAAACAATCCGGGTAAGATTTACTTTCTGATTAGCGACTTGTAATAATTGATAAATCCGTTGAAATTTTACCTGCTGTTCTGATGTCGGTTGCCAATTTAAAGTATTCTGCCAAATTTCTTGATGGCTGGGTAAATTATCTGAATAATTATTTACTAAATTATCTGCTAAATTATCTGTCATTTTAATAAATTCTCATACTGTTATTTCCAACAACTTAACATAAATTGCCTCTACGATATATCTGATTTGTATTGTATTTGATAGAAATTTTGTATCCCCTACGATAACTGACTATTGGGCCAAATAGTAAAATTAATCAAAATTATTTTGGGATCAGTTAAAAATTATTTAAGAAATTGTTTTACCAGGAAAAATATCGATCCCGGTGAGCATAATTATCTGTTGATCGGCAGGCAAGGCGGGACAATAGCCCCAAAATGAGGGTTGGGCAAACAGGGAAAACCTAAAATAGCTTAGGGTTTGGGGTGATATTGTGGCAAAATGATCCGATTTTCCAATAAATCTGATATTCTAACCAAAATATTATATACATCAATCTTAAATTTTCAGTCATGATCAATAATTTTGATCAATAACTGGCCCGACTTTTGGATCAGTTTCCATCGTAAATTAAACAGCCATTATATTTTCATTCATATTTGACTATTTCCATAAATTCATAATTTGTCATAGGAAACAATTTACACAAAATCATGAGCAAGAAAATTATGCAGAAAAAACAATTGGAAAATCGTCACATTTCCTTAATTAAGTTATTTTTATCCATGACTATTATTACCCTGGCCGAGGGCATAATAGTTGCACCAAATTTGCTGATGATCAAGTCAGTTTTAGCCCAAAATTCTCCGCAGGAAAATTTACCTTTTGCTTTACCTTCTAGTGTACCAACCGGCACAAAAATTAAAATAGATGGTTCCCAAACTTTATCAGTCATTAATCAGGTTTTGAAAAAGAGTTTTGAGGAAAAATATCCAGGGACTGTAGTAGAAATCAGTGAAAATGGTCTTGATCAGGGGTTACAGGAATTATTAGATGGCAAAATAGATTTATTAGCTATTGGTCGTCCTTTAACTAATGAAGAAAAAGCTCAAGGTTTAGTCCAGATGCCTTTAAAGCGGGCAAAAATCGCTATTATTATTGGTGAGGCTAATCCTTTTCAGGGTAATTTAACTTATGAAGAATTTGCGAGAATTTGGCGGGGTGAAATTACTGATTGGTCGGAGGTTGGCGGACAAGCCGGGCCGATTAAGGTGGTAGATCGCCCACCAGCTATGAATGATACCCGGTTAGCTTTACAAAAATATCCTGTTTTTGCTGATTTTCCTTTTGCTACAGGCGAGACTGCTAAGACTTTAAATTCTGATGATATAAATCAGGCTGTTAATAGTTTAGGGGCTGATGGTATTAGTTATGCGATCGCCAATCAGGTATTTAATAGGCCGGGTGTGAAAATTGTACCAATGCACAAGACTTTACCCGATGATCCTCGTTATCCTTTTTCCCAGCCTTTGTATTATGTTTATAAGAAAAATCAATTAGGTGCAGGTGTTCCCTATTTTCTAGGTTTAGTTAGTAGTGCGGTTGGGCAAGAGGTGATCAATCAGTCATCTTTAGCACCGGGCGGTTTAGTTAATAGTACGGCAACAGTTGGTCAAGTTAATACTGGAACTGCCTCTAATACTGGTATTGCACCAAATGCTAAGGGTCAGATTAATACTATCACTACACCAAATGCTAAGGGTCAGATTAATACTGTTACTACACCAAATGCTAACGGTCAAGTTAATACTAATTTAACTAATCCTAATACTGCTACTGCACCAAATGCTAACGGTCAGATTAATACTGGTAATGTACCAAATGCTAACGGTCAAGTTAATACTAATTTAACTAATCCTAATACTATTACCGCACCAAATGCTAACGGTCAGATTAATACTGGTAATGCACCAAATGCTAACGGTCAGATTAATACTGGTAATGCACCAAATGCTAACGGTCAAGTTAATACTAATTTAACTAATCCTAATACTGTTACCGCACCAAATGCTAACGGTCAAGTTAATACTGGTGCTATACCTTCACCAAATGTAGCTGTTTTACCAAGTATTTCACCGAATATTAATGGGCAAATTAACAACGCTTCACCCAATAATATTGATAGTCAGGTTGGTACTGTATCCGATGCTAATGCTAATAATTCAAATGTAGGCACTATATCTGATCCTAACAATACCAGTGCTACTGAAACAGAAGGAAGAGGAGCGCCTTTTGCTTGGTTATGGTGGTTATTACCCTTATTATTAGGTTTATTAGGATTGGGTTGGTTATTAAAGAAACAAAAAGGCACAAATATTTTAGAAGGAACACCAACTCCATCAAGTTTACCAGAAAGTTTTGCTAAAAATGTCGCTATTCCGCCTGTTGTAACTGAAAAAACAGAATATGAAGATGAACCAACAGAATTATTAACTCCTAACGTTGCGCCTAATATTAATCCTAATATTAATCCTTATGCTATTAATAAAGATATTTCTACAAGGATTGCCACACCTACAGTTTTTCCTGGTAGTACAACGGCTCATGATCATGATGACGACGAAGAAACAGCACTATTACATGATGACGATGAAGAAACAGTATTCTTAGAAGATACTAGCAGTGGTAATTTGAATGTCAGTAATAATATAAATGCTATTCCAGAAACAATACCTGAGACTACAGTAAGTCAACAGTTAGAGGGTGAAAGATATGATAGTGGAGAAATTTCTACAGACGATCAGATTTCAATACCAACAGGCATAGACCCTAGAATAGCAACTGGGTTAGGAGTAGCCGGTTTAGGAATTGCTGGTTTAGGGGCGATCGCCCGGTCTGACCAAAATGAGCCTGAAGATGCTCCACAAGAAACTTATTCACAATCCCCTGATCAATCTGCTGGGATAGTTAATGATACAATAGGCTCAGTGGTGGATAGTTCAGAAATTTCAGGACCAGCCTTTACGACAGATAGCAGAGATAATATTGATCATGTAAATATTGATCGACCTACCACCACGCTAGAAAGTTCGGTAAATCTAGGACAAATAGAGCAACCAATAATATCACCGATAGAAACACCTACTTGGCAATCAATTTCTACAACTTCTGATAGTCCTAATATTGAGCCACCTTATGCTGAATTACAAAGACCTATTGATAATATTCCAGAAGTTAATATTCCAGAAGTTAATATTTCAGAGAGTATATCTGAAAGTATTTCTGAGGTAGTTATTGAAACAGAATTACCGACTATCGCTGATGCACCAGCAGATAGTAAAACAGATACAGTAAATAATAATTTAGCGATCGCCACTGGTTTAGGAGCAGGATTAGGTGTAGCTGGATTCGGTGCGATTGGTGCTATTTCTAATATTAATCAACAAGATAAGTCAGATTTACCGGCAGTAGAAGAACCGATTATTAATCCTACTGAAATACCAGAAACAGTGATTGAATCTGTTATTGTAGAACCAGCAATTACAATGGAACCTATTATTAATCCGGTAGAAGTTTCAAAACCAGTAATTGAATCTGTTATTGTAGAACCAGCAATTACAGCAGAACCTATTATTAATTCTGTGGAAATACCAGAAGCAGTGATTGAATCTGTTATTACAGAACCAGCGATCGCCCTGGTAGAAATTCCTGAGCCTGCTATTACTATAAATGAAACAGTCATTGAGGAAAGTGCGAAGGCTACGCCCACCGAAGGTATCGCTTCAGTAGAAATTTCTGAACCTGCTATTAGTGAAATAGAAGTTAGTCAAATACCAGAAACAACTACTTCATTAGAAAATATTTTAAGTGTGGCAGGATTAGGGGCAGTGGCAGCCGTTGGTTATTCTTTAACAGACTTCACCCCAACAGAAAATGCTGATGTACCGCCTATTGCAGAATCTTTTACTGGTGAAATATCAACGCAAAAACCGACTATTCCTTCTTTAGAAATTTCTGAACCAGTAATAGAAGAAAGTGCGATCGCCCCGATAATAAAAGAACCCGAAACTATTATTGTCACTGAAACAGTAATAGAGGAAAGTGCGAAGGCTACGCCCACCGAAGGTATCGCCCCGATAATAGAAGAATCTGAAACTATTATTGCTCAAACAGTAATAGAAGAAAGTGTGATCGCCCTGATAATAGAAGAACCCGAAACTAATATTGTTGCTCAAACAGTAATAGAGGAAAGTGCGATCGCCCCGATAATACAAGAACCTGAAACTATTATTTCAGAACCAGTAATGGAGGAAAGTGCGAAGGCTACGCCCACCGAAGGTATCGCCCCGATAATAGAAGAATCTGAAACTATTATTGCTCAAACAGTAATAGAAGAAAGTGTGATCGCCCTGATAATAGAAGAACCCGAAACTAATATTGTTGCTCAAACAGTAATAGAGGAAAGTGCGATCGCCCCGATAATACAAGAACCTGAAACTATTATTTCAGAACCAGTAATGGAGGAAAGTGCGAAGGCTACGCCCACCGAAGGTATCGCCCCGGTAATAAAAGAAAGTTCTATTAGTGAAAAAATCACAGAAGTTACCACAGAAGCAGTATCACCAGACAATACTTTAAGATTAGGAGCAGTTGCTGGTTTAGGTGTAGCGGGATTAGGTGCAATTGGTGCAATTTCTGTCTTGACTGATGCCACCTTGCCAACAGAGGAGGCGATCGCCCCTGCCACAGAAAAAATAACAGAACCTGAAATTACACCAGAATCTTTAGCAACAGTAGATGAAGTTTTACCCGAATTACCCACTAGTTATGGGGAAAGTCGTATTTATCTCATGCCCCGTGATCCTCATTCTGCCTACGCTTATTGGGATGTTTTAGAAACAGATAAAATTAATTTACAAGAACAAGGCGGTTATTTATTAGCCTTACGTTTATATGATGTCACTAATATTGATTTGAATCACCAAGCTCCTCACAGTATGCAACAATATGAGTGTGACGAAATGGCGAAGGAATGGTTTTTTGGTGTGCCAATGAGTGACCGTGATTATATTGTAGAGATCGGCTACATGACTGATCATGGTGGTTGGTTAATGTTAGCGCGATCACTTCCCACTCATATTCCACCACTTTATCCTAGTGAAGTGACTAGTGATCAATTCGTGACTATTAACTGGTTTGATCAACTAGAAGATAAAACTTGGCAAATTCCCCAAGAGTTACTTTTACAACCGGGTTTACCTATAGTACAAGGTTCTCATTACACTCTGAATGATACTCTGAATAAGCATCATACTACTGCATCTGGCGTGGGAATATCTGATGTTGGTTTGACAGCATCTGGTATTGGCTATACAACATCCGGTGTTGGGATGTCTGGTATTGGCATGATTTATACAACTTCCGGTATTGGTTATAGTGCTTCAGGTATTGGCTATACAACATCCGGTATGGGATTAACTACTTCTGGTATTGGTTATACAACTTCAGGAATGGGATTAACAACCTCTGGTATGGGTTACAATACTTCAGGAATGGGATTAACTACCTCTGGTATTGGCTATACAACATCAGGTATGGGATTAACAAACTCTGGTATTGGTTATACAACTTCGGGCATAGGATTAACCACTTCTGGTATGGGATTAAATACTTCTGGTTTAGGAATAGGTTATAGTGCTTCAGGTATTGGCTATACAACTTCAGGCATGGGATTAACCACTTCTGGTATGGGATTAAATACTTCTGGTGTAGGAATAGGTTATCGTGCTTCAGGTATTGGTTACACAACTTCGGGTATGGGATTAACTACCTCTGGTATTGGTTACACAACTTCGGGCATGGGATTAACCAACTCTGGTATTGGTTACACAACTTCGGGCATGGGATTAACCAACTCTGGTATTGGCTATACAACTTCAGGTATGGGATTAACCAATTCAGGTGTAGGAATAGGTTATAGTGCTTCAGGTATTGGTTATACAACTTCGGGCATGGGCTTTACAACATCAGGTATGGGATTAAATACTTCTGGTATGGGATTAAATACTTCTGGTGTAGGAATAGGTTATCGTGCTTCAGGTATTGGTTACACAACTTCGGGTATGGGATTAACAAACTCTGGTATTGGCTATACAACTTCAGGCATGGGATTAACAAACTCTGGTATTGGCTATACAACTTCAGGTATGGGATTAACTACTTCTGGTATTGGCTATACAACTTCAGGCATGGGATTAACTACTTCAGGTATTGGCTACACAACATCAGGTATGGGATTAACCGCTTCTGGTATGGGCTTTACAACATCAGGTATGGGGTTAACTACTTCAGGTGTAGGAATAGGTTATACAACTTCGGGTATAGGATTAACCACTTCGGGTATGGGATTAACAAACTCTGGTATTGGTTACACAACTTCAGGTATTGGAATAGGTTACACAACTTCGGGTATGGGATTAACCACTTCAGGTATGGGGTTAACTACTTCAGGTGTAGGAATAGGTTATACAACTTCGGGTATAGGATTAACCACTTCGGGTATGGGATTAACAAACTCTGGTATTGGTTACACAACTTCAGGTATTGGAATAGGTTACACAACTTCGGGTATGGGATTAACCACTTCAGGTATGGGATTAAATACTTCAGGTATTGGTTACACAACATCAGGTATTGGCTATACAAGCTCAGGTATGGGTTATACAGCATCAGGTATGAATTTCTCTGGTATTGGATTTGGGTCATCAATGCCACCTATATCACCCCGTAAATTCTGGTTAATAGCAGATGCTGAATTAATCGTACATGGAGCCACCGAACCAGACGCTAAATTAACTATTGGTGGAGAAGTAATAGAACTAAGCCCTGATGGTACATTCCATATTCATATTTCCTTCCCCGATGGAGAATATAACTTCCCGATTAAAGCAGTAGCTGCTGATGGTGAACAAAATCGCCAAATCACCCTAGAATTTAATCGGGAAACTCCTGAAAAATATACTAACTCTAAGGAAGAAGCCCAGGATGAATGGCCGCCTTATCAGTTCTAATTACCTACTGTGCTATGATTAGCTCACCCTTTTCATTGGTTTGATGAAAAAAACTTACTATCTGGCTATTGACGATCTGGAAAAACCACAATTGCAGTGGACTGGTTTTTTAGTGGCAGTGGAAGGCGGCACTAGTGGAGGCAAGACACGGGCGATCGCCCTGGTGGAGCAGTTATGGGAAAATGATCAGTTACCTTTACAATGTTTTACTAATGGTTTTAGTGAGGATAATTTAATTATGGCAAAAGTTAGAAAGGATACGGATCGGGAATTATTGCCGATTGAGGAGGCGGGTAATTATTTAATTGAACTAATTGAATTAGTTGCTCAAAAGTTACAAGCTCAAGACGATTATCGGGCGATCGCCCCAATGGTGCAAAAAGTTTTTCTTGGTAAAGAAGCAGAATTAACCACTGAGGAAATAGAACAGGCTCTCGATACAAAAACCGTCAGGAATATTCTGGGTCAGTTCACCCGCACTATTGCCGAAGTGGAATTATCCCGGCAAAAATGTCAAGAATATGAAGATTTGATTATGGGAATTATTCAAATAGGTGATCAGGGTGAAATAATCGTGCGATCGCCCCAAGTGGTTATGGAAGAAGCTAAACCAGCAAATACCCCTGTTAGCAAAACTAAGAAAGGCAAGGCAAATCCCGCTATTGATGAAGAAACTGAATTATAATTATTTTGTCAATATTTTTGATTAATTACTAAAATTTTATTATTTATGTCTATTCCTAATCATAATAATCAACCCGTATTATTATCAACAGAATTACAAGCAAAACTTGCCACCCCTTTAAGAATTGGTAACTTACAGGTAAAAAGTCGGGTATTACAATCACCTTTATCAGGAGTGACAGATTTAGTGTTTCGGCGTTTAGTGCGTCGTTACGCCCCCGAATCCATGATGTACACTGAGATGGTTAACGCCACAGGCTTACATTATGTCAAACAACTGCCCCAAATCATGGAAGTCGATCCGCAGGAACGTCCGATCAGTATTCAACTATTTGATTGTCGCCCCGATTTTCTAGCAGAAGCTGCTCAAATGGCGGTAGCAGAGGGAGCAGATACCGTTGATATTAATATGGGTTGTCCGGTTAATAAGATTACCAAAAATGGTGGTGGTTCTTCCCTATTACGTCAACCAGAATTAGCTCAAGCTATTGTGGAAAGTGTGGTCAAAGCAGTTGATGTACCTGTCACAGTGAAAACCCGGATTGGCTGGAATAATGATGAAATTAATATATTAGACTTTGCTAAACGCATGGAGGATGCGGGAGCTAAAATGATTACTGTGCATGGTCGCACCAGAGCGCAGGGTTATGAAGGAACCGCTCGCTGGGAGTGGATCCGGCGAGTAAAAGAAATATTAACTATTCCGGTGATCGCTAACGGTGATATTTTTTCTGTGGAAGCAGCAGTAAAATGTTTAGAAGAAACCGGAGCCGATGGGGTGATGTGTTCTAGGGGAACTTTGGGTTATCCCTTTTTAGTCGGTGAAATAGATCATTTCTTAAAAACTAGCGAAATTGTACCACCACCTACCCCCCAAATCCGTTTAGAATGTGCCAAAGAACATTTACAAGCTCTCTGGGAATACAAAGGGGAACGGGGCGTGAGACAAGCTCGTAAACATTTAACTTGGTATGCTAAAGGTTTTCCCTATGCTGGTGAATTACGAGGCGAACTAGGTAATATTCAGTCTGTACAACAGGGTTGTCAATTAATTAATCAAATTATTGAAAAATTAGAGCAGATGGATCACCAAATTCCTGCGGGTGTATTAACTTCCGTTTAAATAAAATTATAATTATTTTACCCCAGAATATTAGGGGCAATTCATGAATTGCCCTTACGGTATGTTTAATATATATCAATGTTTAATTAGTTTAATTAATATTAATACCAGGAAAAATTATGACATCATTTGACGAAATAAATGATCAAGAGCTAGGTTCAGAAAATTTTCTGCAAAGCTCAAAACGAGGTCAAATTTATAATAATTTCCTCAAACAAGAAGTTGGCTTTGATAAAGATAATTTAGCGTTTTTAGACAGAAGTATTAAAAAATCTCCCTATGTGCAAGAAATTCCTAATTTTCCCCAATACCTGAAAGAAACACCTAATTTTCCCCTCAGTTTAGAAGAAAAAATCGCCCAACACCATCGGCAGCTTTTTTCTCCCTATCCATTAATTGGTGAAATGCCGCTAATAGATGAAGATGCTTTAAATTTTTTGCATCCAGATATTAAACACGCTTGTATTGCTATTGGTGGTTGGCAGACAGATCAACTAAAAGTCCAATGGTTAGGCCGTAACGCCCTAGATACTGAACAATATTGGAGTTCTACCAAGATTATTCCTATTTTAAATATTGTCAGTAATATTCATACTAAAAATATTCAGGATTGGCGGATTAAAGGAAAAAAAAGTAGTTGGAATTTCTTTGATATAGTTGATGATATTATCACTTACCACGAAGACATTGATACTTCTAATAGTTTAACAGCTAGTTTAAAAAGATTTTTACGTTTTGCCGATTGGGATAAATGGTTACATAGTATTACTGGTAATCAATACACTCAATTCCAAAGTTTTTATGGCGAAGCACCTGCTATTCTTAATCCTATTCTCATGTTAGATGATCAGATCTTATTAAAAGTGCCGGCTGACCTACAAGAAACCTTAGAACCTTTAGGCGAAAATCTTTTAACCGCCTATGATATGACCCGTTTCTTTTCCCTAGTAGGCTGGCATGAACATCTATATGATTCTCAACAATTACCGGGTATGACTTCTGAGAAGCTGGCTCCAGTGGTGAAAAGTTTTGGCAAGGATAAAGCCCGTTATGTGGATGTTGCCTTGGATCAGCTAAATATCACCAAAGAAATTAGTCAACCAGTGATCCTTTCTAAATTAGGTCAGGGTTTTAGTTCTGTTCGTCAGCGGACGGAAATAGTTTATTCTGCTTATGTACAATTTAATTACCAGGAAAAAGTTTGGGCGATCGCCCTCACCTTGCGGGGAGCCAGGGCTTTAGGTGATGAGGATAGACAGGGTAGAGAAGTCGATGCTAGAATGGCAACAGAAGTTACAGAAATATTACGCCGTTTGATCAGTGGTGAGTTGGTTAAATAGGGAATAGGTAATAAGGAATAGGGAATAGGTAATCAAGTATTAACCGTCAGAATATTGTAACTGCCGAATATTTTGCAAATTTCTGTGTAATTATTTAATTCAGTTAAAGCATTTTGTGTTTCTGTTTCCCCTTGATTGGCGGCAATATCAATAAAAAATACATAATCACCTAATAACTTTTTCGTCGGGCGAGATTCAATTCTGGTTAAATTAATATGCCGGCGAGCAAATACTTGTAAAGGATTGACCAAAGAACCCGGTACATTTGCCGGTACACTAAAAGCTAAGGAAGTTGTATAACTGATATTCGGAGCATTCTGGCTCAATTTTTCTAAATAATGATTATAATCATGCTTCTCATCATTTTGCATCACCCAAAAGCGGGTGTGATTTTCTGGGCGATCGTTAATCGGATGAAATAAAATCGGTAATTGATAAATTTCCGCCGCTCTGGGAGAAGCGATCGCCCCCATACTATGATTATCCGCTAAATTTTGTAGAGCCTCCGTTGTCGCATTAGCTGGCACTAACTGCACATTCGGTAAATATTCTTCTAGCCACGCTTGACACTGCCCTAAGGCCTGGGGATGGGAACAAATTGTTTTAATTTGCTTGAAATCTTTAGCACAGGAAATTAAAGCATGAGTGATTGGTAACACTAAACCCTGTTTTATTCTTAAATGATCCAATTGCCACAACATATCCAGGGTAATCGTCACACTCCCCTCAATGGAATTTTCTACCGGCACTACCGCTAAATCCACTTCCCCTTTCGCCACCGCTAATAAAGATTGAGCAATACTAGGATAAGGACATAACAAGGCATCCGCCCCGATTTTGCCTAACTCCTTCACATAGGCTAAACCTGCTGTCTCTGTATTAGTGCCGACTGGTCCTAAATGGGCAATGGATATGGTCATAAAATATTTTTCAGTTTTTATTTTTTGAAAATACCAAATAAAGATAAAATCAATAAATTTCAATCATCAATTTAAGTAATCAATATGAGAATATCGTTTTTTGACTCATATACCTGCATCATATATTTGATAAGTAGATCAGCTAACAAGGCCAAATAAAATTAATATTTGTTACATTTAGCAAAAGTTACGTTACAATTTTTTACATAATTTTAATTTCTCTCAATATTTCGGCAAAAAACCATTAAATAAAATCTATAGGTCAGTCTTATGCGTGTTTCTTTTAATGCCAGACAATCAATAGAACTGACAGTGACAGATCAAGGGTTATCGATTCCCCATTATCTGCGTCAGCCGAAACGATTAGTCAATGCTTTAGTTGATCCCAGTCGTCTGCAATATTTAGGTGAAGATATTTTTCGTCTGAAAATGCGTCCCCTCAATTTTCTCCACTTGAGTATTCAGCCGACAGTTGACATGAAAGTTTGGGCTAGTGCGAAAGGAACCGTCTATTTAAAATCAGTCGCTTGTGAGATTTTGGGAGTGGAATATATTAACCAACGTTTTACTCTGGATTTAGTCGGTATTTTGGAGCCGAAATCTGATGAAAATGGTTCCACTTATTTAAAAGGTCAGGCTGATTTACAAGTAGGCGTGGACTTACCGCCCCCCTTATGGTTTACCCCCAAATCAATTTTGGAAACAACTGGTAATGGTCTTTTAAAAAGTGTTTTAATGACGATTAAGCAACGATTAAGTCACCAATTATTATTAGATTATCAACACTGGGCAAAGGATCAAATGATGGAGCCACAAGTCAATACTGGTATGGCAAATGCAAAGATTGTCCCCCAGGAAACAGCTTAATTGGTTAGCCCCCTAATATGTCATAATGAGTGATCATGTTCACTAATCATTGAGATTGGGTGAAATTTGATAAGTCCGGGCAAAACAATTTTTATCATCAATAACCAACTTAATATAAACAAAGAATGTTTCACAACTTTTTAGCCAATCAGTCCGTTGAGCTTCTCGTGCCTCATGCACCTTTGCCGATTACTAAGTATTTAGAAAAACCGCAAAGGATTGTGAATGCTTTAGGAGATGCTGATCGGGTTGAGCAGTTGAGTGAGCAGACTTACCGTCTGAAAATGCGTCCTTTGAAATTTTTTGCCTTGAAAATTGAACCCTTAGTTGATATTAGACTATGGACAGAAGATGATGGGGTTGTACATTTACAGTCATTTGCTTGTGAGTTGAAGGGAATGGAAATGATTAAGGACCATTTCAAACTCAATTTATATGGCACGATGGAACCGCATCAATCCCATGGTAATTATTATTTGAAGGGTGGGGCTCAGTTAGGTTTGATCATATTTTTACCTGCACCTTTTACGATGATGCCTAAATCTTTGGTGGAAAAAACTGGTAATAATTTGTTAGGTGGTGTGCTGTTAAGAATGAAACAGAAGCTGATGGAACAAATGTTATTAGATTATTCTGCTTGGGCTAATCAGGAGGCTCGTTCTCTAACTAATGTGGCTTAAATCAATTTATCGCATTGTTATGAATATTACGAGCAAGGGATAATTAATTAAATTAATTATCCCTTAATTATTAATAAATTTTAATTAATAAATTTTATGATGATTTTCACCCCAAATCAGTAGGGGCAATTCACGAATTGCCCCACGTTGTTAGTTTGAATAATTTAATAAAATTAACACAGTTAACAATAAGCTGTAATATCCTCGCCACACTCATCAACTAAATAACATAACGCCCGAAAACGTAAACTAACTAATTCTTCATAAACCGGATTAATTTTACACATGGGAGGAATATGAATAATAGTACGTCCCATAAATTTTATCTGCCGTTCAAAGGGACACTGGGCAGGGATCAATTTACATATACGGTGTGCTAATTGTGAATTATTAACTTGCATATTATCTAACCATTGACGTAATGGTTTGAATAGGTCGAATTTTGGTTCTGGTTGATGTGGTTGATAGGCAATTGTAGCGGTGGCAATTTGCACTTGATTTTGATGAATATTGGAAAAATATGTACTCATAACTCGTCTTTCCTCTCTACTATTTTGAGGTTTTTTTGATCTAACAGATAGTCTTTACAGTCGTCGTGGAATGTTACCGGCAAAAGGAACAATCTTGACAGTTGTATTGGCTGGCTTGACTGATATTCTAATACTCCTATTTTTCCCCTTTGATGTGGGTGAGACACATCACAAATTGTCCTATTAGTCATCACCTTGAATATTACTGGCAAATCACTAGTTAGCAGTGAAAGCGTCAGAAGATGTAGGGGGGGGATAATTTTCTTAATAAATAGAAATATAACTAGTCTAATCACACAGACGGCTTAATCTTGATAAGGTTCCTAATATTGACTTACAGGTATTTGGTGTTATGATGTATCAACGATTTATAGCTGTTTTGATTTTAGGGTAGTAGGGGCAATTCATGAATTTCCCCTACGGTCGGTTTATCAACAGATACTTGTATCCGATAGACTAAAATTAGCTATATAGCAAGCGTATTTGAGTCGTAATAATTTAATTATGATAAAAAGGACTGCGAGTGTCTCGCTCGCTAAAATATAGGAACTCAACCCCAACTATTCTAGGAGCCTTCAGGTCATGACCCCAGGAGATAAGGAAATATCAGCGTCACCGCCTGTGTCGCCCGTCACCTCTAATAATTTGCCCTCTAATAATCTGCCCCCTAATAATTTTCCTAGCCAACCAGTTGTAATAGAACGTGGTTGGTTATCGATCCTGAATGCGATCGCTGAATATAGAAGGGGTAATCGCCTATTGAAAATGAAACGCTACGCTGCCGCCTCACTCTCCTATGAAAAAGTAGTGGCAATCCGATCAAATTGGGGTGATGCTTGGTTAAAGTTGGCTTACTGTTTACAGAAGTTGAAACGTTATGAACAGGCTTATAAAAGTTATGAGCGATCGCAACAATTAAAACCGCAAGAGGTGACAGGCTGGGTGCAGGGAGGAGAAGTATTAATGCAGTTGGGGCAGTATGAACAGGCCATTAGTTGTTTTGATCAGGCCTTAAAATTACAGCCGGCTAATTATCAAACTTGGTATGACAAGGCTTTAGCGTTAACAGAATTACAACATGATTTAGCTGCGATTGAGGCCTATCAGCGGGCGGTAAAATTGCAGCCGAAATTACCAGAAATTTGGTGGCAATACGGACAGGTTTTATTGAATGCCCAGCAATATGCAGAAGCAGTGAAAGCCTTAGAATGTACGGTGAAATTACAGCCAGATAATTTATCGGCTTGGTATGATTTAGGTACGGCTTTATTAGCAGTTGATCGTTACCCGGAAGCCCTTGCCTGTTTTGACCGCATACTAGAAAACCATACAGATAATGGCGATGCTTGGTTAAAGCGGGGTATGGTTTTAAATAAAATGCAACGTTATGAAGAAGCGATCGCTGCTTATAACCAGGTAATTAGATTACAACCCCACAATGAGGAAATTTGGTATTACAAAGGTTTAGCCATGCGTCATACTTGGCCGGATGGAGCGATTACCTGTTTTGATAAGGCGATCAGTTGGCGACCGAAGATCGGGGAAATTTGGTTAAGTCGGGGACAAACTCTAGCGGATTTGGGTAAATATCAGGATGCGATCGCCTCTTATAATAAGGCTTTGCAAATTAATCCTAATTTAACGGGAGCTTGGGTCAGTCGGGGTTTAGCTTTAGTCAAATTAGGTAAGGATCATGATGCCATTACCGCCTATAGTAACGCCATTGATATTGAACCAGAACATTTAGAAGCCTGGAATTATCGGGGAGAAGCCTTAGAAAGATTAAATTTATATGAGGAAGCTCTGGTGGCGTATGATAAGGTGATCGCTGTCAGTACGCAAGCTCAACAGGTTGCTCAAATTGGTTTACAGCGGGGAGCGGCCTTGGAAAAATTAGAGCGTTATGCAGAGGCAGTATTAGCTTATGATCAGGTGATTAAAAATCAACCGGATAATTTTGATGCTTGGTGGCGACGGGGTTTAGCTTTAGAAAAAATGTTACGGTTTCAGGATGCCACTGTTACTTATCAACACGCTGTCAGTATTTGGCCGAATAACGTGAAATTATGGAATCGTTTGGGCGGGGCGTTGGCACAAAGTCAACATTATGAGGAGGCTTTACTGGCCTATGATAAAATAATTTCCCTCAGTGTGGGTGATGCAGAGGTTTGGGTGCAAAGGGGTTTAGTATTAGAGAAATTAAAACGGTATCGGGATGCTTTGAGTTCCTATAAAGTGGCTTTGGAGTTGCAGCCTAATTTACCATCGGCGATTCAGGCAAGAGATCGGTTAATTACCGGTGGTTGATCTTGATTAAATTTATTGCAATATTATTAATTATCAAAATATAAAATTATGGCTTTTGTTGGATTACATACCCACAGTGATTATAGTTTATTAGATGGGGCTTCCCAGTTACCGGAATTAATTGACCGGGCAGTCGAATTAGGAATGACAGCGATCGCCCTGACAGATCATGGGGTGATGTACGGGGCGGTGCAGTTAATCAAACAATGTCGGGGGCGGATTAAACCGATTATTGGTAATGAAATGTATGTAATTAATGGTGATATTGAAACGCCGCCGGCGAAAACCAAAAAATATCATCAAATTGTTTTAGCAAAAAATACCCAAGGTTATAAAAACCTGGTGAAATTAACGACTATTTCCCATTTAAAAGGTATGGTCGGTAAGGGAATTTTTGCCCGCCCTTGTATTAATAAAGAATTATTAGCCAAATATCACGATGGTTTAATGGTGACGAGTGGTTGTCTGGCTGGAGAAATTCCCCGTTTATTAAATGAAGGTAAATTAAAAGAAGCGATCGCCGTAGCAAAATGGTATAAAAATTTATTTCACGATGATTATTATTTAGAAATTCAAGATCACGGTTCGCCGGAAGATCGAATTGTGAATTTAGGGATTGTGAAAATCGCCAAGGAATTAGATATTAAAATTATTGCCACTAATGATTCCCATTTCACCGCCTGCACCGATGTGGAAGCCCATGACGCTTTACTTTGTATTAACACGCAAAAGTTAATTACGGAAGAAAAACGGATGCGTTATTCTGGTACGGAATATGTTAAATCCGCAGAAGAAATGCGTCTATTATTCCGGGATCATTTACCGGCAGAAATTATTGAAGAGGCGATCGCTAATACGGTAGCAGTCGCTGATAAAGTGAAAGCATACGAAGGCATATTAGGCGAACCGAGAATCCCTGATTATCCCATACCACCGGAACATACTCCCGATACCTACATGGAGCAAATCACCTGGGAAGGATTATTAGAGCGGTTAAAATGTCGTAAGCGCAATGAAATTCCAGAGGTCTATCGGCAACGTTTAGAATATGAATTGAAAATGCTAGAACAGATGGGATTTTCTACCTATTTTTTAGTGGTGTGGGATTACGTTAAATATGCTAGAGACAATAATATTCCAGTCGGACCGGGGCGGGGAAGTGCGGCTGGTTCCCTGGTTGCCTATGCCTTGAGAATTACTAATATTGATCCGGTGCATCATGGTTTATTATTTGAAAGATTTTTAAACCCGGAACGGAAATCTATGCCTGATATTGATACAGACTTCTGTATTGATCGGCGGGATGACATGATTAAATACGTGACTGAACGATATGGGGAAGAACGGGTATCACAAATTATTACCTTTAACCGCATGACCTCGAAAGCCGTATTAAAAGATGTGGCACGGGTATTAGGTGTTCCCTACGGCGAATCAGATAAGATGGCAAAATTAATTCCGGTTTCCCGTGGTAAACCCGCTAAATTAAAAGTAATGATCTCGGAAAAAACTCCTGCCCCGGAATTTCGAGATGCCTATTTAACTAAAATTATTGATGTAGCCGATGAAGCAACGGGCGAAATGCGTCAGGTCTCTGTGCGGCAGTGGATTGATATGGCGATGACGATAGAAGGTACGAATAAAACCTTTGGCGTACACGCAGCCGGCGTGATCATTTCTAAGGATCCCTTAGATGAAATTGTGCCGTTGCAAAGAAATAATGATGGTTCTGTGATCAGTCAATATTTTATGGAGGATATTGACTCAGTTGGTTTGTTAAAAATGGATTTTCTTGGGTTAAGAAACTTAACTATTATTAAAAATGCTATTCAATTAATTGAAACTACCCGTGAATATAAAGTTGACCCGGATGATTTTCCCATTAATGAACGGAAGGCAATGGAATTAAGTCATAAAGGTCATAATAAATTACCTAATGATGTGGCGAAAACTTACCAACTAATTGAATCAGGTGATTTAGAAGGAGTATTTCAGTTAGAATCCTCCGGCATGGTGGATGTGGTGAAACGGTTGAAACCGTCTTGTATTGAGGATTTATCATCAATTTTAGCTCTCTATCGGCCTGGTCCTTTGGATGCGGGTTTAATCCCCAAATTTATTGATCGCAAACACGGTAGAGAAGCAATTGATTATGATCACCCATCTCTGCAACCCATATTAGAAGAAACTTACGGTGTTTTGGTTTACCAAGAACAGATCATGAAAATGGCACAAGATTTAGCCGGATATTCCCTGGGAGAAGCGGATCTATTACGGCGGGCGATGGGTAAGAAAAAAGCCTCTGAGATGGAAAAACAAAAAGAAAATTTTATTGATGGGGCAACTAAACGGGGTATTCCTGCGAAAATTGCTGAACATTTATTTGCTCAAATGGTTAATTTTGCTGAATATTGCCTGAGTTATGACACAGAAATTATGACGGTAGAATACGGACCTTTACCGATTGGCAAAATAGTCGAAGAAAAAATTGCCTGTAGTGTTTATAGTATTGATCATAATGGTTTGATTTATACTCAGCCGGTGGCTCAATGGCATGAGCGGGGCAAACAGGCAGTATTTGCCTATCAGTTAGATAATGGTGGGGTAATTCATGCCACCCAGGATCATAAATTCATGACAGAATCAGGGGAAATGTTATCGATTCAGGAAATCTTTGAGCGGGATTTAGAGTTAAAATTTGTGGTTCAGCCTAGCTTACTATCACATAGCAAATCCTGTTAATCAAGATACCTATAGCCATCATAGAATATGAACTTTAATTCGCCCGCTCCCTATTTATCACCTTTACAACAGGTAATAGAATATCAATTTCTCTCCACGCCAGTGCAAACGGGATTAGCTGATATTTTTACGATGATGACTCAGGCTCAAAATTTATCAGCATTAATAGAAAGTAATTATACAGAATCTCAACCAAAAAGCTATGATTGGGAAGGCAGTTGTGTTTTAGTTATGTCCCGTTCTAGCCTGGTAATAACGGCAACAGCAGGGGAAAAATCAGCAGAAGAATCATTAGTTGGCATATTTACGATTAGAGATATTATTCGTTTAATCGCTACAGGTAAAATTAATACTTATAATCATATTGCCCTACAACATATCACCGTCGGAGAAGTGATGACCTCACCAGTCATTACTCTGACAGAATCAGAGGATCAAGATTTATTTACAGCTTTATCATTATTTCGTCAACATAATATTAGCCATTTACCGATTATTGATCAAGTTGGTCAGGTGATTGGTTTAATTACACCGCAAAAAATTAGAATGGTATTACAACCGTCTAATATTCTGAAACTGAGACGGGTGACAGAAGTGATGACGGCGGCGGTAACGGCTCCTATTACATCATCTTTATTGTATGTCAGTCAATTGATGTTTGAACATCAAACCGATTGTGTGGTAATTACCACAGTCGAAAAAAAGCAAATTCATAAACCGAAAGATCATCTAACTTCCTCGGTAGTGCAGTATTCTTGTCAAAAACCTGTAGGTCTGATTAATGCCAGAGATGTAGTGCGGGCTTTATTTGCTAATCAGGATTTAGGTGCGACCTCTGTCGAAACATTTATGCGATCGCTCCAACCTAGTACCATTGGTTTCACAGACCTTTTAAAACCGCAGGATTCTCTCTGGATCGCCCATCGGCAAATGTTACAACAGGAACTACATTTATTAGTAGTGGTGGGAGAACAGGGGGAATTACAAGGGGTGATTACCCAAAATAGTTTGTTACGGGTATTAGATCCCACAGAAATGCACCGGGTGGTAAAAAAGTTACAACAATCAGTCTATCAATTACAAACCGAAAAATTTGAATTATTAAGAAGTCGCAATGAGCAGTTAGAACAAGAGGTAAGAGAACGCACAGCCCGCCTGCAGGAACAATTAGAACGGGAACGTTTATTATCGAGAATTACCACCAGGATCCACCAATCTTTAGACCTACAAGCTATTATTAATGCGGCAGTAGGAGAAATTCAAGAATTTTTACAGGCGGATCGGGTAATTATTGCCCGTTTAGACAAACAGGATAATTTAGTGGTGGTAGCAGAATCAACCGCTGATCAGTATGATGCTTGGTTAGGGGAAAGTTTACCGATAGAATTTTCCCCGGAATATTTGCCGGGTAATGATTATAATTATTCCCTGCAATCAATAGTTGATACAAACCAGGCGAAATTAACTTTTCACCATCGCCAATGGTTAACAGAAAGATCAGTGATTGCCTATTTATTAGTACCGATTTTATGGGAGGGCAACCTATGGGGAGTATTGAGTACAAATCAATCTCATTTTGCTAGACAATGGCAACCATCAGAAATAGACCTATTACAACAAATTGCTACCCAATTAGCGATCGCTATTCAACAGGCGCAATTATATGAGACGGTACAAACTTTAAATACAGAATTAGAGCAACAGGTAAAGGAACGGACCGCCCAATTAGAACAAAAGATACAGGAATTACAAAAATTAAATATTCTCAAGGATGAATTTTTAAGCACGGTTTCCCATGAATTGCGGACTCCCTTAGCTAATATGAAAATGGCAATTAAAATGTTAAATATTGCCAATACACCGGAAAAACAAGCCCGCTATTTACAAATATTAGAAAGTGAGTGCATGAGGGAAACAGATTTAATTACTGATTTATTAGATTTACAACGTTTAGAAGTCACCACCGAAAATATTTATTTAGAAACTATTAATTTATCAATTTGGCTACCGACTATGATTGAGCCGTTTTATACTCGGATGCAACAGCGGCAACAAGTATTAGAAGTGAATATGCCAGAAGATTTACCGATTATTCATTCCCATATTCCTAGTTTGGGGCGGGTTTTAGCTGAATTATTAAATAATGCTTGTAAATATACGGCGAGTGGTTGCACTATTGCCTTTGATTGTATTGCCTTTCAAGATTTATCGGTTGTGCAATTAACTATTACTAATCCTTCAGAAATTTCCCCATCAGAAATACCAAAGATTTTTGATAAATTTTATCGGATCCCCAATGCTGATCCTTGGAAACAGGGAGGCACTGGTCTAGGATTAGCTTTGGTGAAGAAATTGGTAGATAAATTAGAATTGAAATTAAATGTGAATAGTAGTAATGGTTTGACTAGTTTTACTTTAGAAATTCCTTATTAACGTCTTCTATAATGATTCTATTTGAGTTATACTAATTTAGTTTTTATTTATAAAATAGCATAGAGATTTTACTCTAGGTTAGTAGGAACAATTCATGAATTATCCTGACAGTTAAGAAAAAATTAAAAGAGTGTACCTAATATGGAAAAAAAATTAACGGAACAACAATTACAACAAGTGATTGCAGAAGTGCAAGAATTATCAGAAATCCGGCAAGTTGAAATTAGTCGGCAAGAAGTCAATCAAATATTACAAGAATTAAATTTACCGGCTGATCTATTGGATGAAGCCTTAATTCAGTTAGAAAGGCGTAATATTCTAGCAGTGCAACAAAAACGGCAAAAACAAATATTTATTTTAGTGGCAACTATTTTAGCCGGAACTATTGGTTTAGGGATATTTTTTCAACAAAAATATCAGCATAGTTTAGCTCAGGTGACAGGTGGAGAAAATCGTATTACTTTAGCCACAGATGATGGTCAGGATATAACGATTGTGGAGCAGAAAAGTACGCCTAAGTTATATTATCGTGTGACATTGCAAGATGCTCCAATTAATCAAAAGTTGACAATCAATTGTGATTGGATTGACCCGAATAATCAGATTGTGCATGAAAACCGTTATCAAACAAAAAAAATTGATCGGCAAGTTTGGCCGACTTATTGTTTTTATCAATTAGGTAATAACGCTCCGGCTGGTAATTGGCAAGTACAAATGAAATTAGATGGGCGGGTATTAAGTACAGATAATTTTGCTGTGAAATAAATTTAGATAAATAGATGATGCAACCTTATCAATTTATTGGTTTTGCAGGCTTAGGTGATTTTTCCCAGCCAGCAAATATTTTAGCTCGTATTTTAACCAAATTTTCGCATCAGCAAGTTAATATTAAATCTTCGTCGGATCAAGGTTTATCTCAAGTGATCTGGCAGGTTGCTAATAGTAATAATCACAGTGATTATCTACCAAACTATTCTATCAATAGTAGTGAGCAAATAATTGCCCAGCTATCCGCCGGTGGTTTTTCCCAACCTGATATTTGGGTGAAAATACAGAATAATTCAGATGAAAAGTTAAATGTAATTTTAGGTCGGGAAATATGCGGGCGATCGCCCTTATATTGGTTACAGCAAAATAATATTATCTGGTTTTCGTCAAGGTTGCAATTATTAACCCAAGTATTAGAAAAACCGCAAATTAGTATAGCTGGTTTATATGGTTATAGTTGTTTTTCCTATGTACCTACGCCAGTTAGTGCCATTCATAATATTAATGCTATTCCAGCCGGGCAAGAATTAATATTTGATTTAGCCAAAAAATGTCAATATTACGTTAATCAATATGAGTGGCGAGAATCACCGGATTTAATACAGGATGAAAATATTGCAATAGAACAGTTACAGGTTAAATTAAAAAGGGCGATCGCCCGGCAAATTAACGATATGCCAGATGAACCTGTGGGGGTATTTTTATCAGGGGGAATAGATTCGGCGATTGTGGCAGCTTTATTAGTGCAAATGGGCGTAAAAGTGAGAGCTTATAGTCTTGATTTTACAGCTATTTTACCCGATCCTAATTTATCAGAATTACCCTATGCAGAACAAATCGCTCACTATTTGCAAATTCCTTTAGTAAAAGTACCCGTCACTATTGCTAGTATTCAAGCTGCTTTAGGCAAAATAGGGCAAGCCTTAGATACCCCTTTTGGCGATGGCGCACCCCTACCATTATTGATGCTCAGTCAGGTAGCGAGTCAGGAGGTGAAAATTATTTTTAATGGCGAAAATGGTGATCAATTATTTGCCGGCTGGACGAATAAACCGTTAATTGCTGCTGGTATTTATCAAAGTTTAAGTAATTCAGATAATACCAATTTTGCCCAACAATATTTAAAAACATTTCATGGTTTAGCTGACTATGCAAAAGATTGTTTTCAATCATCAGTTTATCAGGAGATACAACAAATCAACCCAACTGATTGGTTAACATCGGCTTTAGATCATAATTTTTGCACAGATATATTAGCCCGATTGAGGCGAGCCAGTTTAATGCTCAAAGGGGCACAAAATATTCAGCCCAGGGCGAATAATATTGCCTTATCCCAAGGTCTTTGGGTGCGATCGCCCTTTTGTGATTTAGATTTAGCGGAATGGGCTTTTCAGTTACCAGGCACATTGTGTTTACAGGGCAGTTGTGAAAAATATATCCTGAAAAAAGCAGTAGAATCCTGGCTTCCCTCAGAAGTAGTATGGCGGGAAAAACAGGGGATGGCAATACCAGTCACCTCTTTATGTTTAAAGGAACTGCGACAAGATGTGAGAACTTGGTTAAGTCCCAGTCGTTTGCAAGAACAAGGTCTGTGGCGACCAGAATTAACCTATCAAGTAATTAGTGGTCAGATGGGCGGTGATATTCGGCGGGCAAAAATTGGTAGAATATTATGGTTATTAATGATGTGGCAAATTTGGTACGACAGCATATTTATGCACCGTTATTGTTTAAATTATGTTTATGACATGATTAAATTTCCACCAAGATTAGTAATGAAATTAAATAACTTTTTCAGTAATCAGGATTAAAAATAATTATGTTAGATCATGTCCAGTTAAATATTCCAAGGGGAACTATGATGTCTAATACCTTGGCATCAGGGGAAGAGTTAATTAAGTTAATTGATATTTACGGTTCTCCTCTTTATGTTTATGATCGGCAAACACTGGAAAATACGATTAAATATATTACAGAAGCATTTTCGTATAAATCAACTCAATTTCATTTTGCTAGTGTCACGAATGGCAATATTGCCCTGTTAAAAATATTTCAGCAAGCTGGTTGGGGACTTCATGCTAATACCCCAGGCGATGTTTATTTAGGTTTAACAGCAGGTTTTCTGCCACAGGATATTGTTTACACGGGCAGTAATTTAACTAAGACAGAAATGACACAAATGTTCCATGATGGGGTAGGAACTTTTAATTTGGATAGTATTGATCAAATAGAATTATTTTGTCAGATTTATCAGGAGTGTAGTCAGAGAGAAGAGCAAAAATCTATTAAATTAGGGTTACGTTTAAATTTACCAGAGTTAACGGGTGATAGTCGGATTGGGGTACGTCCAGAGGAATTTCCACGGGCGATCGCCCTGGGTGAAAAAATAGGCATACCGATCTCAGGTTTACATTTTTATCGAGGCACTGGCACTAATGCGACGGATTCATTTACAGAAGCAATTGATACAGTAATTAAAACCGCTCAACTTTTACCAGATTGGCAATATTTAGATTTTGGTGGTGGGTTTGGTTATCCTTATCATGCTGATGGTGTAGCTTTTGATTGGCAAATATTAGGTGAGGCTTTAAGCGAAAAACTGAGTAATTTGCACAAACCAATAGAGTTAAAAATAGAACCAGGTCGAGCAGCGATCGCTGGTTGTGGGCAACTATTAACCCAAGTGGTGGCGGTAAAATGGCAAGGGCAAAAACAAATTGTGGGAGTTGATACTACTATTGGTAATTTAGCAGTATTAGCGGTACATGGCGGTTATCGGCAAATTGTCAGTGACAAAACAGATGCAGATACTCAATTATATGAAACAGATGTGTGTGGTAATACAACTTATTCCCGTGATTATTTAGGAAAAAATTGCCCATTACCTAGTTTAGAAAAGGGTGATATTTTAGCCATATTAGACGTGGGAGCTTATGGGTTTGCCATGTCATCCCATTTTTTACATCGGCCTCGTCCGGCAGAGATATTAATAGAAGGTGATCAACACCATTTAATTAGGCAACGAGAATATTACAATATTTTATTACAAAATCAAATTTTTTAGGTGGTAAAAGCAATGGGGATGAAATGTATTAAATGCGGGGAAGATAATAATTTACAAGAGCGGACGGATCATGGTGGTCAGTGCAAACAATGTCATCATCCTTTTGCTTTTGAACCTACCACCGAAACCAATCTGAAATTGAAATTAAAATTCACAGATAAATTTTTTGAAAAAGCCATTAATGATCTGTCAATGGAAGGTAGTTTGTTTTTCACCCCTAAACAATTTCACTATTTCCTAGATCGGCGGTTAAATAGAGTATTTGAATATTCATTGATAATATTAATAATATTATGGATACCACTTATTATTATGATGATCATAGTAGGTTTTGATAACGCATCTTCATTTATTTTTTCTCCTTTTTCGTTTATTTTTTGTTTCCTTGTTGTCTTGTTAATATTGTGGGTCATTAACTTAAGCAAACCTACTAGTGCGAATTCTATTAAATCTCGTACAAATGAGATCAAATCATTAAGAAATTTTCTCATATCAGGATTTATTGCTGGTATTGGCTGTAGTATATATCTCTCTGCTTTTTGGTTATATATTTTATCTAGTTTTATTGGTGTAGGCGGATTATATTTATTACAACAACTTTTGAACCGTCAAGTTAATATTCAACAAGAGTTTTTACTTACTCAGACTAAGTTTCAGGATATAGTCACACGCTGGGAAAGTATTAATAATCCTATTAATAAAATGTTACCTGTCCCCAGTAAAAAAAATACTTCCGCTAATATTAGTTCTGATATTACTAACTATAGTTTTGACCGAGCTGTGATTTGCGATCGCCCTAGTATTGCTCAGATGTTAATTGCTAATAACTTTCATTTTGAGAATAGTTGTGCTGTATTAAGTGTAACGGGTTATCCTGAAAGTATTTTTGATACGGTCATGACCATGCTAAAACGTAATCCTAATTTGAAAGTCTATGTATTACATGATGCCAGCCCAAAAGGTTTAGGTTTAGCTAATTATCTGAGAACTAACAAAAAATGGTTTACTGACAGTAACATAGCTATTTATGATGTAGGATTGTTTCCTAGACAGGTTTTTGCTAGTCAAGAATCTATGTTTATTATTAATGGATCTGACAGCAAATCAACTATTAATCAATTACCAGATGCAGTAAAAAATAGTTTATCAGCGGATGAATTGGCTTGGTTAGCTCTGGGTAATATAGTTGAATTAGAATCATTTACACCACAGAAAATTATGCAAGTTCTCAGTCAAGCTATGAGTAGCAGTATTACAGCTAATAGTGAGACTGGTTTATTTTCCACTGATCGGATGGTAGATGCTTATTTTTATTCAGAAACTTTTGGTTAAATTAACTCTGAAGTTTTTGCTTTCAGGGTAATTTATGAATCACCCCGACTATTCTGAATTAATTAATTATTGGGGATGATTACGATAATTTTTTTGTACTTGTAACCAAATTTCCAAGGTAACTAATAACCATAATAAAGTACCATATCTGCCTAATATTTCTCCTTCATAATTTAACCATTGCCGAATTAAATCTTGATTTAGATAAGGGGAAATTTCTGCATTTTTATTCAATAATAATTGTCGGGCCGACCGATACCAAAACTTTTGAAACCATTGATATAAATTCATTACCATGCCACTTTTCGGACGCTGAATAATTGCTTCTGGTAATAAATCCCTGACAGCCGCTTTTAATACAGCTTTTTCCTCTGCCAAAGATAACTTATAAGCCGGCGGAATCTGTAAACTCAATTCCACAATACGTCGATCAAATAAGGGCGATCGCCCAGCTAAATTATTAGCCTGGGTAAAACAATTCACCTTAGATAAAATATAATCAGCCCCCTTAATCTTAATATTGATCAACATCAGCCGATTGAGATAACTAGTATCTGCTCTTTGCAAATCATCAGCAAATAAGGATGGTACTGATTTAACCGCCTGCCAAACCGCCGGTTTTAACAACTGAGATAAATAGGGATAACACTTTTTAAAAGAAGTTAAATAAGCCGATTCTATATCCACCACCGGAATATCACTTACCGACTGATATAAACTATTTAATAACATTGGTAAATTTTTCGGACCACCAAAACAAGGATCACCTCCTTCCCCATTCAATACTATATCTACATCCTGTTTTGCCAGTTCACCAATTAATAAATTAGGAACCGTCAAACCTTCCCCAATAGGTTGATCCATGTGAGCTAAAGTCAGGGGCAAAAGCTCCCATAATTTCTGCGGTTCTATGGTCAAAATATGATGTTGTGTTTGACAATATTGGGCAACTAAATTAGCAAATTCTAACTCGTGGGGATATTTCTCACCAAAATAAATAGAATAGGTATGAACCGGCTGATCATGTAATTTTTTGACCAAAGCAGTAATACAACTAGAATCTATCCCCCCTGATAAAAAAACACCAACTGGCTGATTAACAGGTAAATATTCTTGCACCACGTCCTCTAACAAGAAACGTAACTTTTCCCCATGCCATTGTAAAGATTGATCTACATTTTTAATATCTTCTTGCGGTTGCCAATAGGTTTTCATATTACCACTAGGTAAATGTAAATAATGACCAGGTTTTAGTTCTCGCACATCTTGCCATAGGGTTTGTTCACCTGGTACAAACGCACAAATCAGATAATCTCGCAAGGCGATTAAATCTAATTGATGATCATGAAAAGGTGCTAAATTTGCTAAACGAGGAGCAATATATATCGTCCCTTGATTTTTTATATAAAAGAGGCTCTTGCCACCCGTCCGATCTCTAATTAAATACAATTCCTGTTTTTGTCGATCAAAAACTGCTAAATTCCAAATACCTTCTAATAAGTTTAGACATTCTAATCCTTTCTCTTCCCACAATTGAGCGACAATCTCTAAAGCATTATTAAAATCATGATTACTATGACTTGACAAAGATGCTGGTAAACTTGCTTGATTACTTAACCAAATATCACCGACTAATACAAAATTTTTCCCAGAACTAAATATTGGTTGGCTATGAGCAATACTTAATTCTCCCTCTTGCCATACAAAATCAGAGTTGAAACGAGTGTGATCACCCCAAACTAAATACCAAGCAGGCTGAATTTTTACCTGAGTTTTCTTTATTGCTAAATTTTGGCTTGGCCATGGAAATAACATTTTCTTTTTCCTGAATCAAACATTTAAAATTTTTTGCTATTATAATCCAGGTTAGACAAGAAATTGCTGAAATTATTATTAATTAACGTCTTTTTCCCCGCCGACTTCGGGAACTGCGACGACTAGAACTATTATCTATAATAGTTTCTTTAATAGTTGGCTGAATATTAACATATACTTTATTACGTCGGCGATAATCATCATCCTCGACAATGATCACAGGATCAGGTAATCGGGATTTTATTTCCTCAACCTGATTTAAAGCTAGTTGTTGAGTCCCTAAATTGCCCTGTTCACCGGATAACTTCGCTGCTGTCTCAAAATCAGCGATCGCCTCTTTTAATTGATTAGTTTCCCGATAAATATAGCCCCGACTTAAATAAACATTAGTATAATTAGGATATAAATTAATCACCTTTTCATAATCAGCGATCGCCTGATCATAATTACCCATTTCTAAATGTTGTTCCCCCCGCACAAAATAAGCATCAATACTTTTCGGACTAACTTTTACAGCTTGATTAAAATTAGCGATCGCTGACTGATCACTACCTAAGGCTGCATAGGCAATACCTCTATTAATATAAGTCTCAACTGTGCCAGGATTAAGAGTTGTTGCCTGATTAAGAGTATTAATTGCCCGTTGATATTCACCTGACTGAATTTCCTGCATAGCTCGATTATTCAGAGCAACCGACTGATTGGCTTTATTTGCCTGATTAGCAATCATTTGATAATTAGTCTGATAATTTTTTAATTTTGCTTGAGCAATGGGATAAGCAAAAGTATTGCTATTAATGCTTTTTAATAAATTAACAGCCTGTTGCCATTGGACGGAGGCTTGGGACCAAGTATTAGCTGGATGGGGTGGATTTTGGGTGGAAATCGAGGCTTGTATTGCTAGTTGTTCAGCATTTTCTAAATTAGTCAGAGCTTGGATTTGTAGCTGATTTTTTTGATTGATCGCACTTAATTTTGTCTGTAATGGTTGTACTTCTTGCTTCAATGAATTATCAGTTGCAATTTCCTCTAAACTTTTTTTGGCATCTTGTAGTTGATTTTTCATAGCCTTCAAACTGGTTAAATTATTTGCCACACTTTGTTTTTCCAATTGGGTAATCTGACTTTTGACTTGATCTAACTTTTGTTTTCCAGTAAAATTCAGCCATAGATCGAAACCAAATACAAGTAAACCAATGATCGCAAGCATTTTCAAGAAAGATTTTAAGTTCATAAATATTACCACAGATCAGAAAACAAAAATTTAGCCATTAATTTAGCCATTTGTTTTATGGTAACAATAATTTATTTTTACTGAGTCAAATTTAATAATAATTAACAATATGGTTTTTTCTCATCTGCTGTCTATTATGAAATTTGAAAAAATATAATAACTTCTATTAGACCTCTTGCAAAAGTAAAAATAATTGGTGTATAATAAAGAAAAGATTGTGCGTCAAAAAAATTGTGGGATAGGTAGCTAAATTATGCCAATTCCATTTCTTATCAGTCAGTTCAGCCCTCTCGGCTGCTGTTGTTCCTGATCTACTATAGAGAGAGGATTTCGCTTCTTGAAAGACCCGCTATTTTTTACCAGCAGTGTATTTTTGAAAACACCGAAAAGAATAGCATCCTTAGCAATGATTATGGGCTTATGTTTATTAGTATAGAACCCATTTGGTATCTTTGTAAAGAAAAAGATATAATGTGAAAATCAATAAAAAAAGTAAAATTATGGCATATTCAACAGATTTATCAGATAAAGAGTGGTTAATTATTGAAAAATTGTTAC